>Ga0209536_100005149_pt1 | contig 20433 bp, 18 predicted proteins | sample DeeMarSeWOR28_12_FD_187461 | JGI IMG/M metagenome (GOLD analysis project Ga0209536, IMG submission 187461) | Marine sediment microbial communities from White Oak River estuary, North Carolina - WOR-2-8_12 (SPAdes) (version 2) | ecosystem: Environmental > Aquatic > Marine > Intertidal zone >...
ACCCCTATCGAAGACATCGGCCTGCCGGGCCAGTACCCGTTCACGCGCGGCCCCTACCCCACCATGTACCGCAGCCGTTTCTGGACGATGCGCCAGATTGCCGGCTTCGGCACCGGCGAAGACACCAACAACCGCTTCAAGTACCTCATCTCGCAGGGACAGACCGGGCTGTCGACCGACTTCGACATGCCGACGCTGATGGGTTACGACTCGGACCATCCGATGAGCGAAGGCGAAGTCGGCCGCGAAGGCGTGGCGGTCGATACGCTGGCCGACATGGAAGCGCTGTTCGACGGCATCGATCTGGAAAACATTTCGGTATCGATGACAATCAACCCCACCGCCTGGATTCTGCTGGCGATGTACATCGTGCTGGCGCAAAAACGCGGTAACGACCTGAACAGGCTTTCCGGCACCATCCAGGCCGACATCCTCAAGGAGTACATGGCGCAGAAGGAATACATCTATCCGATTGCGCCGTCGGTTCGCATCGTGCGCGATTGCATCACCTATTGCGCCGAGAACATGAAGCGTTACAACCCGATCAACATCTCCGGCTACCACATCAGCGAAGCGGGTTCGTCACCGATACATGAAGTGGCGTTCACCATGGCCAACGCCGTGACCTACGTCGAGGAAGTGCTCAAGACCGGCATGGACGTCGATGCGTTTGCGCCGCGCCTTGCCTTCTATTGGGTGTGTCAGTCGGATTTCTTCGAAGAGATCGCGAAGTTTCGCGCCTCACGGCGGGTCTGGGCAAAGATCATGAAAGAACGATTCGGTGCGAAGAAACCCGAGTCGATGCGGCTGCGCTTTCATTGCCAGACCGCCGCCGCGACCCTGACCAAACCGCAATACAAAGTCAACGTGATGCGCACCACCCTGCAGGCGCTCTCCGCCGTGCTCGGCGGCGCGCAGAGCCTGCACACCAATGGCATGGACGAGGCGTTCGCCATCCCGACCGAAGAAGCCATGAAGATCGCGCTGCGCACCCAGCAGGTGATCGCCGACGAAACCGGCGTCGGCAATGTCATCGACCCGCTCGGCGGTTCCTATTTTGTCGAGAACCTCACCACCGAATACGAGAAGAAGATCTTCGAGATCCTCGAAGAGGTGCGTGAGCGCGGCGGCACTATCAAGCTGATCGAGGAAGGCTGGTTCCAGAAACACATTTCCGACTTCGCCTACGAAACCGCCCTGCGCAAGCAAAGCGGATCAAAACCGGTCATCGGCGTCAACAAGTACGTCGAAGAAGAGGAGAACGTCGATATCGAGATCCACCCGCACGATCCGACAACGACCAAGCGCCAGATCGATCGCCTCAACCAGGTACGGCAAACGCGTGACAATGCCAAGGTGCAAGCATTGCTGGAGGAACTTGTTACAGTGGCAAAAGACGAAACCCGAAACATCATGCCTGTCACAATCGAACTGGTACGCGCCGGCGCGTCCATGGGAGATATCGTCGAGAAGCTGCGAGGACTGTGGGGTACTTATCGGGAGACGCCGGTTTTTTGACCGGTCAAACCAATTCAACCAAGGAACACAATTCTTGCCAAGGAACACGATGCTGGTACTGCCCTACCTCAACTACACCCCGCAAATCGATTCGAGCGTCACGGCCGACGACTGGGTCACGGTCATCGGCCGCACCGAGATCGGCGCCGGCTGCTATTTCGGCAAGCTCGCCACCCTGCGCGGTGACGGTGAACACATTCGCATCGGTTCCGAGTGCTGGTTCGGCGACTTTAGCACCGTGCATATCGCCGACAGCATCTACGGGGCAAAGGTCGGCTCGCACGTCACCGTCGGCCGATTCGGCCTGGTTCACGCCTGCACGATCGGCGACCACTGCGTGCTGGGCGAGCACGCAGTAGTGATGGACAACTCGGTGGTCGGTCCGGGCGCCGTGATTGCCGCGGAAAGCGTGGTGCCGCCGGGGAAAACGCTGGAAGGCGGATGGCTGTATGCCGGCACGCCGGCCAAGCCGGTTGAACAGATTTCGCCGGCGCGGCTGGCGGAACTGCACGAGTCGATCCGTAACCGGGTAAAAATCGACAACGCCGAAGTGATCCGCGCTCGCAACCCGGTTGGCGAGTTTCGCTTGCCCCCCGGCACCGGCACCGACAAGTTCGCGTCGGACGACAGCTACATCGCACCGACCGCCAGCGTGACCGGCAACCTGAAGCTTGCGCCGCATTCGAGCGTCTGGTTTGCCGTGGAAATCGACGCCGAGGGTGCAACCGTCGAACTCGGCGAAGCGAGCAACATCCAGGACAACTCGCGCATTCACCTCGAAGCGGGTGAAACGATGCGCATCGGGCGCCGCGTCACCGTCGGCCACAACGTGCGCATGCACGCCTGCGAGATCGAGGACGAAGCGATCATCGGCATGGGTTGCATCGTCGGCAAGGGCACCATCGTGCGCAAAGGCGGCGTTATCGCAGCCGGCGCGGTGACGGCCCCAGGCACCGAGGTGGCCGCCGGCACCATCTGGGCCGGCCAGCCGGCACGCAGGTCGCGCCCGCTCTCGGAGGAAAACGCGCGGTTTTTCTCGATCGGCGTGGACGTCTACAAGGGCTACACCGCGACCTATCGCGCTGCTCAAAAGGCCGGCAACGGTTGAACGCCTTGCAGAATTTTGTTTGATTGCAGAAGGCCCACGAGAAAAGTAGCAACTTCAAATTCAAGCGAACCACCAAGGGCGCCAAGCGCACGAAGAAAAATCAACAGAACGTTTGTTGCGCAGCCCTCTCCGTCAGCCGGTTCCCACACCAGCCGATCGTTTCTCCAGGTGATCTTCGTGTTCTTGGTGTCTTTGTGGTGAGGTTTTTGACTTTATCTTGCATTGGTCCGATGTGAGTACGCCGGCTTCAACCCTTTCCAGAAACGCGATCACGCATCGCTCGATCCTGGCGATCGCGGTCCCGATCATGATCTCCAATCTGTCCACGCCACTGCTCGGCGTGGTCGATACCGGCGTGATCGGGCAGATCCCGGACGCCTCGCTGATCGGCGCAGTGGCGCTCGGCGCACTGGTGTTCACATTCGTATTCTGGGCGTTCGGATTCCTGCGCATGGGCACCACCGGGCTGACCGCGCAGGCATCCGGTGCGGACGATGCCGAGGAGGTGCGCTCCTGTCTCGGCCGTGCGCTGCTCATCGCGGCTGTGATCGGCGTTTGCCTGATTGTCGTGCAATGGCCCATTCGCGAACTGGCGTTTGCGATTCTCGAAGGCACCGAACGTGTCGAGAACTTCGCGCGCAGTTATTTCGACATCCGCATCTGGGCCGCTCCGGCCACGCTTGCCAACTATGCCCTGCTCGGCTGGTTCATCGGCCTGGGACGGGCGCGCACCGCGCTGCTGCTGCAACTGGTGTTGAATGTCAGCAACATGCTGCTGGACGCCTGGTTCGTGCTCGGCCTGGACATGGGCGTGCGCGGCGTGGCAACCGGCACGGTGATCGCGGAATACCTTGCGGCGATCGTCGGCATCGTCATCGCGGCGCGCCATCTGCACGCACTCGGCGGAAAGTGGGAAGCGGCGCGCTTGTTCGATCCGGTAAGAATAGCGCGCACGGTGGCCGTCAACCGCGACATCATGATTCGCTCGCTGTCGCTGATCTTCGTTTTTTCCTGGTTCATCGCACAGGGTGCAAAGTACGGGGAGATCGTGCTCGCCGCCAATGCCGTGCTGATGCACTTCGTTTCGGTTTCCGCATACTTTCTTGACGGCTTCGCGTTCGCCGCGGAAGCTCTCGTCGGCAAGGCCGTCGGTGCGATGCACCGCTCCGGTCTGTCGCAGGCCTCACGCATGACCACCTGGTGGGCGGCAGGCGTCGCGTTGGTGACCACGCTTTTTCTGGCCGTGTTCGGAACCGCCGTCATCGACCTGCTGACGGTCGAACCCGGGGTGCGCCTTGTGGCACGCGAATTCCTGCCCTGGGCGGTGCTGGCGCCGCTGGTCGGGGTGTGGTGCTTTCAGCTCGACGGCATCTTCATCGGCGCCACGCGCAGCGCCGACATGCGTAATGCGATGCTGGTGTCAGCGGGAATTTTCCTGATCGCTTGGTACATGCTGACGCCGCTGGGAAATCATGGGTTGTGGGCGGCGCTCTACGTGCACTACGCGGCACGCACCCTCACCTTGTTGTACTACTTTCCCGGACTGCGCCGCTCGATTCCGGTCTGAACGCGGGCCGTGCACCGCCCTCGCGGACACGGCCGCGACCTGATGCGGCCGTTCGTGGGAGAATCGGCCGAAGACAGCGTGAGGAGAAACGGGATGCGACTCGAGGGCAAAACCGCAATCATCGTCGGCGCCGGCCAGAGTCCCGGCGAGGGCATCGGCAACGGCCGCGCGACGGCCATCCGCTTTTCGCAGGAGGGTGCCCGTGTGCTTGCCGTGGATCGGGACCTGGGCTCCGCGCAGGAGACCGCCGCGCTGATCACCAAAACGGGGGCGGAGTGCATCGCCTTTGAAGCCGATGTCACCGTTGAATCGACGCTCGCCGATGCCGTTGCTTTTGCCCTGAAGCAATGGGGGCGCATCGACATACTGGACAACAACGTTGGCGTGAGCGTGGGTGGCGGCGACCAACCCCTGCTGGAGATCACCGAGGAAACCTTCGACCGCATCAACGCCATCAACCTGCGCGGCACCATCATGGCGTGCAAACACGTGGTGCCTGCGATGCGCGAACAGGGCAGCGGCTCGATCATCAACATTTCCTCGATGGCTGCGTGGATCGACTTTCCGCTGGTCGCCTACAAGACCACCAAGGCGGGCATGATTGCCTTCACGCAACAGCTCGCGCTGGATAACGCACCTTACGGCGTGCGCGCCAACGTGATTCTCCCCGGCCTGATGAACACGCCGATGGCCGTCGACACCCGCGTGCGGGCGATGGGCAAAACGCGCGACGAGATCGTTGCCATGAGAGATGCCAAAGTACCGCTGCGCGGCAAGATGGGCACGGCCTGGGATGTCGCCAACGCCGCACTGTTTCTCGCCTCTGACGAAGCAAACTTCATCACCGGAATTGAACTGCCCGTCGATGGTGGTGCGCTTGCCCGCAGAGGCTAACGGGTTGCCGGTAAGCGACTTTGTGAACGAGTCGGCAACACAAGAGTTTCTCCCGAGTCCCGGTCTGGAAGGAGTGGAGCATGAGCAGGATTCCTGAACTTAACCCCGAGTCGATGTCCCCGAAGCAAAAAGAGGTGATGCAGTTGATCACATCGGGGCCGCATCAGCGTGTCATCGGACCTTACCCGGCCTGGCTACACAGTCCTGAGCTGGCGAAGCGCGCCCGCGACCTGAGCGAATACCTGCGCTTCCAGTCGGCGCCCTCGAAACGCCACGCGGAGATCGCCATTCTTGTCACCGGGCGCCACTGGAAAGCGGAGTTCGAGTTCTATGCGCATGCCGAACTGGCTCGCAAGGCTGGCGTGGAGGAGCACATCATCCAGGCACTGGCTGCGGGCAAACGCCCGGAGTTTACCAACGCGGAAGATAGCGTGGTCTACGAGCTGAGCAACGAACTGCTCACAACGCGGCGCATCAGCGACGCAACCTACCAGCGCGCGCTCGATACGTTCGGCATGCAGACACTGGTCGACCTGATTGCGATTGTCGGTTATTACTGCATGGTGTCGACCACGCTCAATGCATTCGAAGCGCCGTTGCCGGCAGGAGAACCGTCACCGTTCCCGGATTGACACGGCAGAAACAAACACGGTTTCGCTGAGGCACCGGCCCAATCAACTGCGCGAACGCTCGCCTGCCGAATCGTACAAGGAGTCCCGATGAAAACCATCAAACTCATGGCGTCCCGCCACTCGGCTTTCTACAGCCCCTTCATCTGCTGCATCGCAGGCGGCTTTCTCGAAAAAGAAGGTCTTGAAGGCACCTATCAGGTTGTTGGCGCAGGGCAACGCACCGGTGCCGAGATCGCATCGGGCCGTGTGGACGTCGGCCAGTCGGCCGTGTCCGCCAGTTGGGGCAGGCTCGAAAATGGGGATGCTCCGGAAATGGTTCATTTCGGTCAGATCAACTGTTACGACGGATTCATCATCGCCGCGCGCAAACCCGAACCGGATTTCACCTGGCCGGACATAAAGGGCAAGAAATTCCTGCACGTACATGGCGGCCAGCCGGAAGCAATGCTGCGCTACGCGCTGTACCGGGAAGGCGTCGACCTGGATGATTGCGAACGGATTCAGTCAGGCGGCGGCGAGCAAATGATGCGGCAGTGGCAGGCGGGCGAAGGCGACTACTTCCACGAGCAGGGTGCCTGGCCGCAACAACTCGAACACACCGGCAATGGACACATCGTCGCATCGGTCGGAAAATCGATCGGCCCGGTGGCATTCAGCAGCATCGCATGCCGCCGGGACTGGCTGGACACGGATGACGCAAAACGGTTTACCGCCGCCTACCGGGCATCACGGGCCTGGGTCAATACGGCCGATCCGATGGAAGTTGCCAAAGCGCAAGCGGGTTTCTTTCCGGACATGGCGGCGGCAGCGATCGCTGCCGCCGTCGGCTTTTATCAGCAACTCGGCAACTGGGGCGGCGACATCGCGATCGACCCGCAACACTACGAGACCGCGCTCGATGTTTTTGCGCATTCCGGACTGATCTCTAAACGACACGCTTACCGGGACGTGATCGTCGCGCCGCCACGAACGGAGTAACGAATCCTTCAAAAAGGTCCCGCAATGACGCATCAAGACGGCGCGGGGCCTACAGCAGGTCCTCGATGAACCACGCGGCAAAAGCGTGCCGGCCGGGAACGCCTGCTTTGCGGTAGATCGCGCTCGCCTGCTGGCGGACCGTTTTCTCGTGCGTCTCGCGAAGCGCTGCAATCTCCTTGATGCTCAGGCCCTTGATCAGCATCACGCCAACCTCCCGCTCGCTCGGACTGAGTTCCCAGTCGCGAAATTGCGCATCGACCGCTGCGCTGAGGCGCTGCCTGGCGCCCTCGACCAGCGGATTGACCGCCGTTGCGACGGCACGAGGCTGCGCCAGCTCCTGCTTCAGGCGTTCCAGCAGCCTCTGTTTCTGACGAAGACCCCACAACATCCGCAGCATCAAGGAAGCCGCCAAGGTCATCAGAACCACTTCCTGCATCACATGCCGCATCGGCGCACCATGGCTCAGGTCACTGACGATGTCACCGGCGCTCGCCAGCACCACCGCAGCGGTCAACAGAAAAATGAGTTTGTCCGAAGTTGAAAGTCCCATGAGGCATATGTCCCAAATCGGTCGGATGCCCGATGCATGCGGATGATTCTGAAAGCATTGTACGGGCATCGTCTTCACCGAGCGAGGCAACAAACATGCGTAGCGATACCATCAAGGTCTGGGACCCATTCATCCGCATCTTCCACTGGAGCCTGCTCGGACTGTTCACTCTCAGCTACTTCACCGGCGAAACCGAGGGGCCTGTGCACGCCTGGTCGGGGTACGCGATTCTCGTCCTCATCGCCCTGCGCGTCATCTGGGGCTTTGTCGGAACCAGGCATGCGCGCTTCAGTGATTTCGTGCGCTCTCCCGCCGAAGTCTTTCGCTATCTGAAGGGCGAACTCAGCGGCAACGCGCCGCGTACGCTGGGCCACAACCCGGCCGGCGGATGGATGGTTCTGCTGCTACTGGTCAGCATCCTTGCAACCGGCGCCAGTGGCGTGATTGTGCTTGGCCTCGAAGGCGGAGGACCGATGGCGGGCCGTATCGCGCCGGATGGATGGATCGTAAGCGTCGGAAACACTTTTGGGGAAGCCGAAAACCACGCGGACGGGACCGGGCACGCAGACGATGATGACGAGCACGAGGGTGAGCGCAAATCCGAGCCTACGGATGCAATGGCGCAAGCAAACCAACCGCATGAAGCGTCCGAAGATGCCTGGGAAGAAATTCATGAGTTTCTCGCCAATCTCACCGTCCTGCTGGTAGTGCTGCACATCGCGGGCGTGATCCTCTCCAGCTTCGCGCACCGGGAGAACCTTGTGCGCGCCATGTTTAGCGGGAAGAAGCGCGCGCCTTGATACAGCTGATTCCGGAGGCCCGGCAAGGCTGTCGGCGCAACCGGCAATCGCGACAGCCTCGTGTCCGGGACCGAAGTGCCACTCAGGATCATGGTCTTTCAACTTTCAAGTGTCTGGACTAAAACCTGGATCCGCCCCGGACATCGCCAGACGAGACGTCCGGAGAGCACGACGGGGAAACACGCAGCTCCACCAGAAACCCGGCCCATCGCGAGCCGACGGCAAATGTAGCAAAGTTACCCTGAGTTAGTGTTTTTCCTTAACTTGGAATAAACTTTCTATACATGGACCCGAGAACGAACCCCTACGCCCCCGGCGCGGGCACCCAGCCGCCGGAACTGGCGGGGCGCGACGAGATCATCGAGAGGGCCGCCATCGCGCTCGACCGTTTTCGTAACGGCCTGGCTGCGCGCAGCCTGTTGCTGGTCGGGTTGCGCGGTGTCGGAAAAACCGTGCTGCTGACCCGCATCGCCCAGGAATCAGAGGCACGGGGATTCGTCGTTGTCAGCATGGAGGCACCGGAAAAGCGTTCGCTCCCGGCGCTGCTCATTCCGCACCTGCGCTCCGCGTTGTTGAAACTGGACCGCGTCGCCGCGGCCGGCAACCTCGCCCAGCAAGCGCTGAAAGTGCTCGGCGGTTTCGTAAATGCCATGAAAGTGAAGTACCGCGACGTAGAGTTCGGCATCGACCTGGGCACAACGCCCGGCGTCGCCGACTCCGGCGATCTGGAACACGATCTCATCGAGCTCTTCCTCGAGGTCGGCAAGGCGGCAAAGGAAAAACACACCGCCGTCGTTTTCTTTATCGATGAGTTGCAGTACGTGGCCGAGGACGAATTCGCGTCGCTGATTACCGCGCTGCACCGGTGCGCGCAAGCGGCGTTGCCCATCGTTCTCATCGGCGCCGGGCTTCCGCAACTGGTGGGGCGTGCCGGGCGCGCCAAGTCATATGCCGAACGGATGTTCGAGTTCCCGGAGATCGGCCCGCTCGCCGACGCGGACGCGCGCAAGGCACTGGTCGCACCGGCACGTGAGCGCAACGTGCGCTATGAAGACGGGGCACTGCAGGAGATTCTCTCGCAAACGCAGGCCTATCCGTATTTCCTGCAGGAGTGGGGAAAACACTGCTGGCACTGCGCCAGACAGTCCCCGATCACCCGCGAGGACGCGGTGTCCGCGACCGAACTGGCCATCGCGGAACTGGATGCGAGTTTCTTCCGGGTGCGCTTTGACAGACTGACGCCGGTGGAAAGGAAATACCTGCGTGCGATGGCGGAGTTGCCCCCCGAAACACGCAGGTCGGGGGACATCGCGCATATTCTCGGCAAGGAAGTACAGTCGGTCGCGCCGACGCGCGCGACGCTGATCGGCAAGGGTATGATCTACAGCCCCTCGCATGGCGACAACAGCTTTACCGTTCCGCTGTTCGATGGTTACCTGAAACGCGTCATGCCGGTTTTGCCGGAATAGTCCACGATCGGCGTGCCGGCGCGCCGGGCATGGCGCACCCGGCACCCTTGCAATTTCAACCAACCCCCCATCACCGACACATGGCCCTCAAGGCAACCATCTGCAAGGCGGAGATTCATGTCGCCGACATGGACCGCGGCTACTACGGCAATCACGCGCTCACGCTCGCCCGTCATCCGTCAGAGACTGAAGAGCGCATGATGGTCCGGCTGCTGGCATTCGCGCTGAACGCCGATGAGGCGATGACGTTCGGGGCAGGATTGAGCACTGACGACGAGCCGGATCTGTGGCACAAGGACCTGACCGGCAACATACAGCTGTGGATCGACGTCGGCCTGCCAGACGAGAAGCGCATCCGCAAAGCCTGCGGCCGCGCCGACAAGGTGATCGTCTACAGTTACGGTGGCCGGGCCGCGCAACTGTGGTGGCAACAGAATGAGGACTCGCTGGCGCGCCTGAACAAACTCACGGTTCTCGACCTGCCGCAGCCCGATACCCGTGCGCTCGCCGCATTGGCCGCACGCAACATGGCTTTGCAGATAACCGTTCAGGATGGCCACGTATGGGTATCCAATGCCAGCGATGCGGTGCAACTTGCGCCGGAAACGAGACTCGACGCCGATGCCTGATCGCGTTTTGCCGGAGCAGGACCGCGCAAGCTCTCTTCATTCAATACCCTGTCGTATTTGCCCCGGAACCATGTCCGGAGCGAACCCGGGCCATCCAATCAACCCGGCCTCGTCATCACTGGTGTACTCGCGTACACTATTTGGCGCCGATTCGCGATAGTTCGGACTTGCTGACGCGACCGTTGGTGCGCTCAACCCGAGCCGTGGTGAAACCACCGAGAGGCGCATTGCCGCTTCCACAACCTTCGAATATGACTTGTTGAAAGGGGTGACTCCCATGACGTTTGTTCGTTTTCTCGCAGCCTCGTTACTCGGACTTGCCCTCGCTGCCTGCGACACGGAACCCGAAACAAGCAAGGACTCCGCGGCGCCCGAGCCCGCTGCCGAGAAGTACGGGGTACAAGTGGTCGACGGCGTGAAGATCAAGAAGATCGAAGGCTTTGGCGGCGTCATCGCCGAACGCTACGAGGACTCGAAGGAGTGGTGGCCCGAATACGCCGCACCCGGGAAGGACGCACCGAACGTCATTATCTTCTTGCTAGACGACGTGGGCTTTGCCCAGGTCGGCAGTTTCGGCGGACTGATCGAAACGCCCAACATCGATGCGCTGGCGGCGAATGGTCTGCGCTTCAACAATTTCCACACCACGGCGCTGTGTTCGCCAAGCCGCGCTTCGCTGATGGCTGGGCGCAATCCGCACTCGATCGGGCTGGGTAGCCATGCGCTGACCGCAATGGGCTTTCCCGGTTACAACGCGGTGATGCCGGACTCCGCGAAGTCCGTGGCGAATTACCTGGCCGAAGCCGGATACATCAACTACGCACTCGGCAAATGGGATCACACACCGTTGTACGAAGTCTCACAGGTGGGACCGTTCGATCGCTGGCCCAGCGGCGAAGGTTTCCAGCACGCCTATACCTTCATGGCCGCCGACGTACACCAGTTCGTGCCGGTGATGTGGAACGACCATACGCCGGAGCCGTATCGCAAGTCCGTGCATCTTGACAAGGACCTGGCCGACCGGGCGATCGACTGGATCACCGGGCACAAGTCAATAAAACCCGATTTGCCGTTCATGATGCTGTGGGCGTCGGGCTCGATGCATTCACCGCACCACGCGCCCGACAGCCACATCAACAAGTACAAGGGCAAGTTCGACATGGGTTGGGACAAGGCCCGCGAGCAGATCGTCGCGCGCCAGAAAGAACTCGGCATCATCCCTGCCAACACGGAATTGACAGAACGCATCGACGCGATTCCCGCGTGGGACTCGTTGCCCGAGAAAGAGAAGAAACTTTACGCGCGGCAGATGGAAGTGTTCGCTGCCCAGATGGAGTGGGTTGACCTCCAGATCGGCCGTGTCGTCAACGAACTCAAGCGTATCGGTGAACTGGACAACACGCTGATCTTCGTCACCGCCGACAACGGTGCCAGCGGCGAAGGCGGACTCGCCGGCACGTTCAATGAAACCTACGTCCTGAACGGCCTGCAGACGCCGCTCGACGCGAACCTGCGTGCACTCGAAGACTGGGGCCGGGCGAACACGTATCCGCATTACCACGCCGGCTGGGCAATGGCCGGCAATACGCCTTTCCGCTACTTCAAGCAGTCCGAGCACCGCGGCGGCCAGCACGATCACCTCGTCGTTCACTGGCCAAACGGCATCCAGGCCAAGGGCGAGATCCGCAGTCAGTATCACCACATCAGCGACATCGCGCCGACGATACTCGAAGCTGCCGGCGTCGCGGTTCCCGAGGAGTACAACGGCGTGAAGCAGCAGCCAATGGACGGGGTGTCGATGAAATATGCCTTTGACAACCCGGATGCGCCCAATGCCAAGCAACGCCAGTACTACGAAATGTTCGGCAACCGCGCCATCTGGGCCGACGGCTGGAAAGCAGTGACGCTACATGCCAACCGCATGCCGTGGGACCTTGCCGTCACGCTGCCGTTCGACCAGGACGAGTGGGAGCTCTATCACGTCGCAGAGGATTTTTCCGAGTCGCGTAACCTGGCGAAAGAAAACCCGGAGAAACTGGCCGAGTTGGTCGCGGTATTCGATGAGGAAGCGTGGAAGTACAACGTCTATCCGCTCTACGACGACATGATCGCGCGCCTCGGCAGCCAACAGGACAGGCTTTTCGGCGACCAGAAGGAATTCGTCTATTTCGCGCCGGGGGCAGTGCGCATCGCCGAGAAATCGTCCGCTCCGGTCAAGAACCGCGCCCACACAATCGAAACACGTCTGGAACGCGCAGGCGGCGAGTCAGGTGTCATCGTCGCGGTCGGGGGGATGACGGGCGGATTCTCGATGTTCGTCAAGAACGAACGCGTGTACTACGACTACAACTACCTCGACGGCGTGCATTACATCCTCGAATCCAAACCGCTGGACAGGGGCCCCGTCGACATCAAGTTCAACTTCATCAAGACCAGGGAATTCGGCGGCAAGGGCGAGTTGTACATCAACGGGCAGAAGGTGGACGAAACCGAGATGCCGCTCATGCATATCAGCACGTACTCTCTTGCCGAGACTTTCGATGTAGGCCGGGACACCGGCACCCAGGTGTCGAAGATGTACGCGGATCCATATGCGTACAACGGCAAACTCGATCGCGTGATCATTACGGTCTCGGACGAAAACACGGTGCCGCCGCGCTCTCTGCCGCGTAACGCGTATTGATGTTAGGGCTGCGCGGCATTCAACGACCGAATGCCGGGCAGCCGCAGAAGTCGATGTCGTTGCCCCCGACTCTTTCGCGCCGGGGGCAATCGCTGCTGCCAACAGCGATTACGCCCGATCAACAACGCGGACAGGTGCGCCAGCCGTGTTGCGCTGTCAGGATGAACGGAACAAAACCCCGGGACTGGAATCGAACCTGATCCATGCCCTGCACTGGGTTGCCGAGTGATCGGCCATCGGGTTAGTTGCAGTTATGCCATTCGTTGCAATTGTCTGGAGACTTGCCATGAACAAGAAGCGCATTCATCAACAGCACCGTCGCCGCTTTCTCGGAATCACGGGCGTTGCTGCGGCAACCGTGGTGCTCAACGGTCTACCGCTCGCAGCACGCGCGGCATCCAGGAGAATGAAGATCGGCATCGTCGGTTCCGGCAAGGTCGGCACTGCCATCGGCAGCAGCTGGGTCAGGGCAGGCCACACGGTCATGTTTTCCTCGCGCAGCATTGATCACGATGAGGCGCTCGCCGCGCGTCTCGGGGACAATGCACTGGCCGGCACGCCGAGACAGGCAGCCGAGTTTGGCGAAGTCGTCATGATCTCGGTGCCGTACCACGCGCTTCCCGACGTTCGCAAGGATCTCGGGGACCTGATCGAGGGCAAGGTGGTGATCGATACCTGCAATCCGTTCGTGTGGCGTGATGGAGAGCTTGCGACGTGGGCGCGCGAGAAGGGTGCCGGCCTCGCATCGCTGGAACTGCTCCCGGGCGCGCGTATCGTCCGCGCCTTCAACGCCATCGGCTATGTGAATATGGGCAATGCATACCAGCAACCAGGCCGTATCGGCATGCCGATCGCGAGCGATGACGAAGACGCCATCGCGATTGCATTGCCGCTGATACGCGACGTCGGCTACGAGCCGGTCATGATTGGCGGGATGGAAATGGGGAAGTACCTGATGCCCGGTACACCTCTCGCCGGCGAGCACACACCGAAAGAGGTCCGCGAAATCGCCGCGACGCTAAAGTAGGCGTTGCCGTGCCGCGGCCTGACATGCACAGCGGCGCCGGAATCGACCGGCAGGCCGGCGCGGACTTCAGCCGAAGTAGCGCAGCGCGAGTACCAGCAAGGCCAGGACACTGCCGCTCAGAATTGCCGACAGGACAATGCGGGCCTCATTCTTCCGATAGGCCTCGAACTGCGCAGCGAGTATTTCGTCACCGAGTTGTTCGAACTCACGGTGCCCGACGAATCGCGAAAACCGAGTCCGCCTGGCACTTTCGAAATAGCCCGGGCGCGGGCGGCCCAGCGTTTCCCAGGTTTGCGGATGCCGCGCAGCAAGCATGTCTGCCAGCTCCCTGCCGCGCCGGATCGATCGCGCCATCGCAAGGAAGGAGGCGATCAACCAGATCATCGCGACAACGGCCAATACCTTCTCCGGTTCCACGATGCCGGGCTCTCAGGAGTTCAATTGCTGACCATCGTCAGGCCGAAATCCTGTCGAACAGCCGCCGGCTCTCGGCTTCGGATACCTGACAACCAAACTCGCCAACCAGCAGTTGCCCGAGTTGACCTGAATCGCGAACTGCCGTGCTACGGACACCGGATTGCGTGATGACCGAATATTCAAGATTACGCAGGGAACGGGTTTCACTTTCCATCAGCAATGACACGACCAGATGATTGACGAAGGTCGCATCGGGGTGCCGGTGTGAGTAGAAGTGCCCCAGCTCGCAATCGGACTGTCCATAGCGCGCCAGCTCGAACCGGTACAGCGAGAAGAATGCTTCGTCTTTGAATACCTCGACATGGTATTCACCGGACCGGCGCTGTGAAACGCGGAACAGTTTTTTCTGAGCATCCGTTGCGCCGGTGTCCGACATGGGGACCGGAATCCTCGGTCCAAGCGGTCCGAAGCCGACATCCATCACGTAGCTGCGGCCTTCATGTTCGACCATCGAAATCCGGTGTGTCAGGCCCGGGTGTGTGTCCTGGTTATAGATGACACGCGCCAGATACAGGGTCGGCGAGAATCCCAGCTCCTCCAGCACCTCGAACATCAAGCCGTTGTGCTGAAAACAATAGCCGCCGCGCCGCTGCACGACGATGCGCTGGAACAGCGATTCGAAATCCAGCGGCAGACGTTCTCCGAGCAAGCTCCCGACGCTACTGAACGCAAAGGTGGCCACATGCCTTGCAACGAGATCGTTGAGAAGGCTGAAATCGGGCGTGCGCGCGCGCAAGTCGAGCGCGCGAAGATACTCTCGAACCATTTCAGCGCGTTCCATCACGCACTCCGGTTTGTGGCATCCCTGTGGATGCCTTGTCGTCGGGTGAACGAAAAAACCATGGTTGCACGCGCATGGTCCGGTGTCTAGGTGTGTGACTCGACAGCCTCCAGAGCCGCCGCAAGATCGTCCGCGTCCAGGCTGCGCTCGAAGTTCACAATGTAAGGCGCGGTCAGAGTCTGCGTGGCAATCGTCCTGATCTGCTCCGGCGTTGCGTCCTGCTTCATCCCCAGGTCGCGCAGACGCAACGGAAGACCCGTTCGCGCATAGAACTGTCGAAGTTCGTTCACGAACCCGGCCGGCCGGTTTTCCAGCTGCAGCTGGATCAATAGCCCGTAAGCCACCTGCAGACCATGCAATTCGTACGCGGTTTCCGGTATCGCCGTCAGACCCCGGGTCATGGCGTGGGCGATAGACAAACCGCCATTCTCAAAACACAAGCCGCTCAGCAATACGGTGGCTTCGACCAGGGCCTCGAGGCTGGCGTCCGATTGTTGCCGTTCGACGGCCGCCAGGGCGCCTTGAGAATGTTCGAGCAGGGTCGCGTAGCAGAGGTCCGCCAGAGCGCCTGCCGCCTGCATGCCACGCGCGCCATACAGATTGTTCGCGCCGGCCTTGAAACATTGGGCAACTTCGAACTTCTTGGAAATCGCATCGCCAATGCCGGCCAGCAGCAATTTTTTCGGCGCGCGCGCAATCAGACTGGTATCGACCACCACCGCCAGCGGGTTCGCCTTCATGTGCTTCGCCCCGAGCAAGCGATGGTCTTCGCCATAGACGACGAAAATCTTGCTGGTCGGCGCGTCGTTGGAGGCGATGGTCGGCAACGTAATGACCTCGACATCGAGATGATGTGCGACGGCCTTGCCGACGTCGATGCCTTTGCCGCCGCCCGCGGCGATGACCACGTCTACCGGCGACGACGCCGCCAGTTTGCCCAGGCGTTCTATCTCGGCGTTGGTGATCTCTCCGTTGAACAGGACAGTCTGAAGAGAGACATCGGCCTTGCGGCACGACCGGCGTACGGGCTCACCGACCAGATCCATCACAAACTGATCGGCTACCAGCAACGCGTGCCGCCCGGCGAGAGCCGCCATGCCACCAATTTCCTCTAGCACACCCGGGCCCTGGATGTAACGCAACGGTGCGCCGAAGACGCGAGTAGATGTGGGTCCGATTGAGTTTGTCATGATCGGTTCATTTTCTGGTCGGAGGATATCTGGCAACCGAAGTTGCCACAAAATGCGCGATTGTCAGCAAGCTCGGGCGCATTTTCGCAGGTTTGTGCCCGTATCCGGCGCTGAGCCATGCAACCACCCCCGGCGGACTATACGGTGTAACCCCGACTGCGAAAAATCGGTCGATGCGGTCAACCCGCTCGCGCGCTGCCGAGCAGCAGCGACTTGACATCGCCATCGACCTTGATGCTTTCGACCAGCAGATACGCGCTCAGAAACAAGGCCCCGCCGAACAGGGCGACCAACCCCAGAACGAGTCCGCCGGCGGAAAACCGGTGGCGCCACGACACCCAGAGCGCTGATAACACCAGAAAGCAGGTGAAGTCGAGATTGAACTGGCCGGGCCAGTCCATGTTTGCCATGGCGCCGAAAAACACCGGCAACAAGTTGATGCCATGCGTTGAAATAACGACCATGGTATACGCGGAGATCGTAACGAACATGACAACCAGAAGCACACGAAACGCATTCATATTGATTGACCTCCCTGATGAATCTCCCGAAACCTCCGCGGCTTCCCGGCACCCGCGATCAGCTGACCGGAGCGGATAGCGCAGCAGGCACCTGAAAACTTGCCCGGCACCCGGTCCGGCCGTTTGCCGGATGGGGCTTCGGAATTACGCTGGACACAAGGTCGTGCGGATGACCTTCGTCCAGTTCCGGTAATGCAATTTCCGACAGTGCGATTTCCGATGAAGCCAGGTCCGCCAACAGTCCTTTACTTCAGACCCAGACGCGCCAGCTGCGGGAACATGTTGCGGCGCGCCTCCTCGTCCCATTCGATCTTGAATCGGTATTGCTCGCTCAGCCGTTCGACGCCCTTCGCGGCGGGACGGGCATAGATTTCATCATGCAAGCGCTTGACGTTGGGAAACCGGCTCAACGCGTCTTCGTCGTCAAGCGCGCGCGGTATCAACCGTGCCCAACCCCACACCGCCATGTCGATGATCGTGTAGTCAGCGCCCATCATGTAGGGCTGCCGGCCCAGCCGCTCGTCAACGATCCTGTAATGGCGCTCGACCTCGAAGTCGTAACGGTTGACCGCGTACTCCTGGGGTTGTGGCGCGAAGTGGTGAAAGTGAACCGCTTGACCGGAATACGGACCGATGCCACTGGCAACGAACATCAGCCACGACAACAACTCACCGCGACGCGATTTTCCGGGTTCGGGCAGGAAACGTCCGGTTTTCTCGGCGAGATAGAGCAGGATGGCGTTGCTGTCGAACACGGTCGTACCATCGTCGACAATAGCGGGCACCTTTGCGTTCGGGTTGATAGCGAGATACTCCGGAGTGAACTGCTCGCCCTTGCGTGGGTCCACCGGAACCGGCTCGTACGGCATGCCCAGCTCTTCGAGCAACAATGCAACCTTCATCGGGTTGGGCGAGAGATTGAAATAGAACCTGATCACTGGATGCTGCTCCCCTTGATGATGAAACACGCGGTCTGCACGACACGGCACTCAATCGGTTGATTGGCGAAAACTCCGGAAAGACCATGCCGATGATTCGGCATGGCAATCGTACACCCGGTGGCTTGTAACGTGACTCGTCAGGTCGCGCAGTATGACAGAGCTGATCCGCGGGGACGGGGGATCCCCCGTTTCGAATCAGCCCGAACGCGGCTCGTCCATCAATCCCTTGACAATGGCATAACAGCCGACCAGCAGCACAACAGTGAATGGCAGGCCGGTGGAAACCGCCATTGCCTGCAAGGCGCCAAGTCCGCCGCCCGCCAGCAGGGCAATGGCCACCGCGCCTTCCATCAGCCCCCAGAACACACGCTGCGGCTTGGGCGCATCGATCTTTCCGCCTGCGGTAATGGCGTCAATGACCAGCGAGCCCGAGTCCGAAGATGTCACGAAGAACACGATCACCAGCACGATCCCGACGAATGCCGTGATCTGCGACAAGGGTAGCTGCTCCAGGACCATGAACAATTGCAACGGAAGATCCGCGTCCCTGGCCGCGGTCATTCCATTCTGCAACTGGTCAATGGCGGTAGTGCCAAACGTCGTCATCCAGAAAGCCGACACCGCCGACGGCACGAGCAACACCGCAATCAGGAACTCGCGCACGGTCCGGCCGCGACTGACCCGTGCGATGAACATGCCGACGAAAGGGGACCAGCTGATCCACCAGGCCCAGTAGAACGCGGTCCAGCCCTGGCTGAAATTCGCGTCCGACCGACCGAAGGGATTGGACAGGAAAGGCAGCTCCGTCAGGTAGGCGCCGATATTCCGGGCGAAACCTGTCACGATCATCAGCGTTGGCCCGACCGCGACCACGAACAGCAGCAACAGAATAGCCAGCACCAGGTTGATTTCGGACAGGCGCTTCACGCCCTTGTCCACGCCCATGACGATGGAGACGAGGGCCACCGCCGTAATGCCGGCGATCAACAGCACCAGTGTTGTGTTGCCACCGGGAATACCGAACAGATGCGTCAGGCCGGCAGATGCTTGCTGCGCGCCGATGCCCAGCGAAGTCGCCAGGCCGAAGAGCGTGGCGAATACCGCGAGGGTGTCGATCACATGTCCCGGCCAGCCCCATACACGCTCCCCGAGCAGCGGATAGAAGATCGAACGCATGGTGAGCGGCAGGCCCTTGTTATAGGAGAAGATGGCCAACGACAGCGCAACCACGGCGTAGATCGCCCAGGGATGAAAACCCCAGTGGAAAATGGTGGCCGCCATGCCGAGTCGGGCCGCACCCCCCGGGTCTCCTGCCGCAGCCCCCAGTGGCGCCCAGTCAGTACGCACCCCGCCGTCGCCAACACTGGTTCCACCTAGCGAAGTGCCGTAATGGGTCAAAGGCTCTGCAACACCGTAAAACACCAGACCGACACCCATGCCCGCCGCGAACAGCATGGCGAACCAGGAAAGGTAGCTGAAGTCGGGATCGGCCCTCTGCCCGCCGATGCGCACCCGCCCGAGCGGCGACACGATCAGCGCCACGCACAGCAGCACGAACACGTTTCCGGACAGCAGGAAGAACCACTCCAGGTTGCCGGTCAGCCATCCGCGCATGTGTTTGAAAATCGGGCCGGCGTGCTGCGGCAAGGCCAACGTCAGAATCACGAAAGCCAGGATGGTCAAAGCCGAGAAGCTGAATACCGCGCTGTGAATGTCGACGCGAATGCCAAATTTCTGACCGCTGTAGTTATCCTGGCCGATCTCGTAGTCAGTTTCAATCAGGTTGGCAGCACCCTCGGGCAGCGGTACCCCCGGCGCAACCTCATCGTTTGCGGTGTGTTGTTCCGTCTTGTCATTCACGTAATTTCTCCGATCGCGTGCGCGCCGCGCTCAAGGGCGCGACAGCCTCAAGGGCGTACCAGGAAGACCGATACGTTGGTGTGTGCCGCGACCTTGCTGCCGTTGGCGGGCATGATGGCGTCGATGTGTCGTGGCAAATGCGTCGCCATGACGACGAGGTCGGCTTGCAACTCGCTCACTGCGCGCACCAGAATTTCGTCGAGATCCACTACCGGGTCGTGACTGTTGTACACAGCGACGCTGGGCGCCTGACCATTTTCTGGCGCGTGTTCACGAGCGAACGCTTCGAGCTTGCTGCGGTATTCCTCGGGATTGTGCGCGACAGGGCTCGGCTGCGAAGTGGTCACGCCGACATAGCACAGCGACGCGTCATACTGGCGCGCCAGTCCGGCAGCGACATCGAGTGCTTTTTGCAAACTCGGAAGATGCGCCAGGTCAACCGGCACCATGATATTCCTGAACATAGTTTGTCCCCCCTTGAATCGGCCACGTTCTTTCGGTGTGCTCGTGAACGCACGTTAGTGACCTGACTGACCATGTTTAACACGTAGAGAACGAGAGCGCAAAGTCGCGCCCGACGATGTCTCGTGTTAATCGTCAGAGCGAAACGGTGGCCTTGTGCTGATTTGTGTAAAGAGAATCGCTGCCGCGCCGACGTAACCAGGTGGTGGAGGAAAACATTTTGCCGCGCCGTGTCGTTCTACCCGATTGGCATTACCGCACATTCCTGCTGCGCCACGCTTCGCAGCGCTTGTTAGTCCTGATCCGTAATCTGTAACCACTCGCACGGTCAAACATTCAGCGAGAT
>Ga0209536_100005150_pt1 | contig 20430 bp, 14 predicted proteins | sample DeeMarSeWOR28_12_FD_187461 | JGI IMG/M metagenome (GOLD analysis project Ga0209536, IMG submission 187461) | Marine sediment microbial communities from White Oak River estuary, North Carolina - WOR-2-8_12 (SPAdes) (version 2) | ecosystem: Environmental > Aquatic > Marine > Intertidal zone >...
CCGATCAGACAATCATCGGCGGATCATCCACAATTTCAGCGGGCGATTCCGGCTCAATCAATCCGGACGACATTTTCTCCGGCAGTTTTCAGGGATCCCGTCTCAAAAATACCCGCATAGATCACCACCAGGTAGTTGGCATGTGGTTTTTCCTGACGCCAGTGATATTTTCCTTCGGGTGAGGTGCTGATCAGCCGGCCATTTGATATTACCATGTTGGGTGGATCAACCGCGACAATCATTTCAGAGGTAAATTTGTCATCATTTTCAGCGTATACCGGCATCCAGTTGGCGTGTAACCCGCCTTCACCATAGGTATAACAATATTTTTGCCCGGGATCTTTGGGATTCGTTGAAAAGTACATGCCATCCCTCGGAGTGGCTTTATAGGAGATACAGATATGCATGCTATCATCAGGGGCATATTCTTTTTCAAGAAAAATATGAAGTTTTGACTGATTTGTCCGGTACGCCAGATCCACAGATTCAGGGCCGGATTGGTGACGAATACGGTCAATTTGCAGTTTAATAGCGTCCAGTTCAAAATCCGAAATACGATGCAGGGGTTTCAGCGTCAGGCATGCTGTCCCTTCTATTTTCTGATTTTGCATATCCAGAACCAGATCAAGCTTCATATGCATGATATCAATGCTACGTTCCCGTGAAAAATGCCTTTTGCCATCCGGAAGTTTTTGAGCAGACAGCAGCCCGGTTAAAGCCAGCAAAGTGAAAATATAAATTTTTATACGCATTTTCGCCTCCAAGTTTGTTTAGCGGCGTATCAGCAGAAAAATAAAGTATGCCGCGTAAAACACAAGAAATACAACCGATTCCCGGCGGTCAAGTTTCCGGACATCTCCAATAAACATGGTCAGAAAAAGAAAGATCGATGCGGTGATCAACACCACGATATCCACATTCAGCTGCGCTGTAAAGACGACTGGTCTTATGATCGCACTGATTGCCAGGATAAAGAAAATATTAAAGATATTCGAGCCTACAATATTTCCGATGGCAATATCGGATTTTCCTTTGAAGGCAGCGACCGCTGTGGTAAACAGTTCGGGCAGGGAAGTTCCGATGGCCACGATGGTCAATCCGATCACCTTTTCGCTTACATTCATCAGACGGGCTATCTCTATGGCATTATCAACAACCAATTTTCCGCCGCCGATAAGTCCCACGAGGCCAACCGCGATATAAATGGCGATCTTTCCTCTGGAAAGCGTCCTGATCTCTTCCTGATCACGGAATTCAATACCGGAAATTGCAAAGGAGTATGTGATGAAGATAATAAAAAATAACAGGAACAAAAGTCCGTCTCCCCGTGATATCTGGTTTGGTCCGCCACCAAAAAGAATATCATTGCAGCCAATAAATAAAGCAAGCGCAGCCAGCAGAGAAAATGGGATTTCACGCCAGACGGTGTTTTTTTCAGTCAGAATAGGCTTGATTATGCCTGCGACACCGAGAATCAGAAGGATATTGATGATGTTTGATCCCACAATGTTGCCCATCGTGATATCGGACTTCCCCTGCACGCTTGCCAGAATATTGACGATCAGTTCAGGTGCTGAGGTCCCGAATGACACGACCGTTAATCCGATAACGAGTTCCGAAACGGAAAGTCTGACCGCCAGCGCTGCAGCTCCTTCAACCAGGAAGTCAGCACCTTTGATCAACAGTAAAAAGCCAATTACGATCAGCGCTAGATCAATGAACAAATCCATAGTTATACTGTCAGTATAATATATCTACGTTAAAATATTTTGTTATCATCATTTATTCCACACCCCGGTAATCTCTGTTTATTCAATTGGTTCACCAAGCCTGAACTCAAGCCTGATCGCGTCATTCACAGAATTCATAATTACTTTTCCGTAATCTTCAAATATTTCTTTTTCCAGATGATATAATTCCCCGGCATTCGATGCCACATTTGGTTTCCGGCTGATCAGCGAACAACAATCCTTATAGGGTTCGATTGATATATCATAGGTGTTTATCCTGCGCGCCAGATCGATTATTTCCTGTTTTTCATAGGTGATCAGCGGCTGGAGTATGGGACATTCCACAACCGCAACCATTGAAGCAATATTCCAGATGGTTTGCGAGGCGACCTGTGACAAATTATCACCGGTGACCAGTGCTCTTGCTCTGGACTGAAGTGATATTTTTTCCGCCACACGAACCATGAAACGCCGGAAAAGTACCAGCTCAAAAGGAACTTTTTTGTCCATGAGTGCCAGGTGAAAATAGGTATAGGGAACCAGATAAAGCCTTGATTGAATGGTGTACCGGCTCAACTGTGCGACCAGACGGGATATTTTTTGTTCACGGGCCCGGGCCGGCGTAATATGACTTGCCGTAAAATGAATAAAATTCACCTTACAGCCCCTTTTCGCGATCAGATAAGCAGCCACAGGTGAATCGATCCCGCCGGACAACATCGTCAGCACCCGACCGGCACTCCCGACCGGGAGTCCCTGACTTCCGGCTATCTTTTCGCAATATAAATAGATCTCACCCGATTGAATTTCAACAAAGAATGTGAGATCAGGCTGAACCAGTTTCACTTTTTTCAGGGTTGTATTTTCCTTTAAAAAAGCCCCCAGTTCACGTTCGTAATCAATGGATTGGACCGGAAACCGCTTATCGGAGCGACGCACGCGAACACAATAGGTTTTCTCCGCACCGGCTTCGACGTTTGCAAGAGAAATCATTGCTGTTTCGATCTGCTCTTTTATAATTGCCAGATCAGGTTCCGCAGGTATGGAATAGGGGATACGAATGGCTTTTGTAAACCATATGATCCCGAATACACTTTTTACCAGGTCAAGGATTTGTTGATGATCTGCAGAGGGCACATCTTTCAGATCCACCGACAGATACCCCCTGGTCTGGCGCACAGGTGCGCGGTAACCATGGTGTTTTAACATCTGGTGAATATTACGCTGAAGCAGCGTCCGGAACTGTGGCTGATTTTTGCGCTTCAGCCCGACTTCCCCATAGTGTACCAGAATATGGTGCTGAAGCTTGTAGGTCCAGGTCATAGAATATTCAGGAATTCAGATATACACGAGACATTGTCTCAAAGATTGTCTTTAAATCCGAATATTGTGCTTTCCATTTTAATAGTTGATAGGCAGATTCAGAAGTGGCTACCAGCTCCGGCGGGTCTCCTTCGCGACGCATGACGACCTCATATGGGATGTCGCGTCCGGTAACCTCGCTGGCGGTCCGGATCATTTCAAGAACCGAATGACCGTTTCCTGTACCAAGATTTAGCAAGAGACTTTTATCGTGTTCATCCAGATATTGCATCGCTTTCAGATGCGCGGTTGCGAGATCAGTGACATGTATATAATCGCGGATACAGGTCCCGTCGGCGGTATCATAATCATCACCGAAGACCTGCATTCCCTGGCGTATGCCGGCAGCAACCTCCATCACGACCGGTGAGAGATTTGCCGGATTTTTTTCTTTACCGTGGATCCTCCCATTTATATCATACCCGGTTGCATTAAAATATCTGAGTGCGGCGTACCGGACGCCCCTGAGACGATCGAACCAGGACAGATTTTGCTCGATAGCGAGTTTGCTGTATCCGTAATAATTGGCAGGATTGGTCGGATGATTCTCATCGATCGGCAGATAAACAGGGTCACCATATACAGCCGCGGAAGATGAAAAAACAAAGCGATCTATCTTGTGAGCGACCATTTGATTGAGCAAATTGATCGTTCCGCAAATATTATTATGGGCATATTTCCCGGGATCTACCATGGACTCACCGGCCGCTTTCCATGCGGCAAAATGAAAGACGGTCCGTATATTCTGATTCAGTGCGTTAGTCAGATCCCCGACAGACAGAATATCTCCTTTAATGAACTGGGCGCGCGGATCAATGTTTTCCTCACGCCCCAGTGACATATTGTCAAATATGATCACATCATGACCTTCATCACACAACATTCTTACGACATGGCTTCCAATATAACCTGCACCGCCGGTGACGAGAATTTTACCCAGCATAATTTTTCCTTAAAAATCTTATTTTATCGAATTTAGCGGCGTACGGTCATACCGCGCAAATGATTGTCTGAAAATCAGGGTATTATACCGAAAGTAAAGGCAGATCTGATGGGATCTGCCTTTCTCAAGCTATTTGTAAAATGAGGTTTTGTGCCTTCAGGTGTAATCCTAAAACTGGAATTTGATCACCACCCCGCCATGATCAGAGGGCCACATACCGGACGGCAGCCGGTCGCGGAGTTCGTCACCAAGAACAAAACCCGTTCCCCAGGTCGGCTCGGTTGCGGATTTCAGGAAGATATAATCAATCCTTATCGCAAAAGACGGTGTACCGTTCATCAGGTCTGCCTGATGGCCGAAAGTATAGCCATCTTCATTGTAGGTCAGGGTATTGTGATCCCAGGTATCCGTATATCCCTGGCCCAGGAAGTACTGATAGGTCGGCCCGGAGGGGGCCACTGAATTAAAATCGCCCGCCACGATCACCGGCAGTGATTCAGTAGCAAGATCCAGCGCCAGTTCCGCAGCCTGCGCCAACCGAAGCTCTTCGATATCGAAGGCCTCCAGATGGGTGTTGACAAACCGGTAACTCGCCGCACCAATCTTCGCTGTCACCGCTGCGTACCCGCGGTCGACATAAATTCCGAACGTCGTATCCACAGGAAGATTTACCGCATAATTTTTTGTCACCGGATCAGAGAATTCAACATCACCACGAACGAGAATGACATCGTGGTCGACCAGTCTGATATCATCGAGTTTCACATTTCCCTGATTATCAAAACCGACAAACATGGGAAGTTCCACATCGGCATTTTTTACCCAGGCAGCGATCTTATAATTCAGCCCTTTTGCCTCCAGCGCATCCATGAAGAGCGTAAAATAATTATATATCGTATCACTGGCCGCCACCGGATTACCACTGAGAAAATCACTCGGAGTCTGTCGCATGATTTTGGCCATCTCCTGCAGACCGATCAGATGCGGCCGGGTTTTATCGATCTCGTTGGCCAGAATTTTGGCCCGTTCTGCAAAGTTTGTCTGTTGCAGCGTCGCGAAAGCCTCCGCTACTAATACAGGAATATCATTAAAATTGTCGGCCTCCAGAACCACATCGACATCGGTACCGACATACACATTACGGCTCATCACCTTCACAACACCGGGTGCTTCGTCGTCACGGAACTCTTCCAGCAAGGCCTCCTCACCATTCGGATCCTGATCGGTAGGCTCAACAGGATCGCTATCCTTACAGGCATTCAGCAGAAAAATCGCCAGAAATAATAAAAAAAATAAACCATATCTCATGTTCTATCCTCCTTCTATTAAAATGACACCAAATGAATTGCTATATGAGATCATAGCCGATTTGAAGAATATCTGCTTGACGTTCTAAAAACAATACGGTGCAAGCCGGCATTCATCGAAATAAATATTGGCTAAACATACTAACCAATTAATGCTTTTCAAAAGAAATTATATAAAAATCCCGCATTTAATTGCGATCCGATAAAATGGGTTTAACAAAATACAGATATCATTGATTGAAAATAAGTATTTATTTACCTCTTAAATGACGATTAAATGACGATTTCGTCTTCGATGCCCACTGAATTGATATCCAGCGAACTAAATACACCCATCACAGAAGCACCCATTCTGATAAAGGTTGAATCACTGATCAGCCAGATTTGTGCAATTTGTGATTTCATCTCCTTCAGGGCACTTGTCCAAAGAGTCCGTGCGCCGGTTTCGTATCCTCTCATTCCTGTGCAATTCCATATAAGCACTATTTTCTGACCCTTTTTCGACTCAAACGCTTCCCGCCATTTTATAATAGCTGCACCTGCTTCACTTTCAGTTAACTGCTCCCCAAAATCAAACCGTAAGCACTGTTTGCCTGATTTTTCGAACCAAAAAATATCTGGATTTTCATTCTCCATTGAATAATTCCCCCGGTTTTTTTCTTCATCTCAGAATGACTGGTTAAGATCCATTCGGCATTATTTACCCCGCCCGGAATAGTAACAAATATTCCAGCTATGGAGAGGATTTCCCTAAAAATAAAAAGTAACGGAAAATAATTATCAAAGAATAAACTTAATAATTGTGCATGAAAACTGGTAATGATTGTTTTATTTGGTGACAATCAATGTAAAAATTTAACTATAGTTTCAGTAATTTACAAATGGCATAACGGTGAAGAAAAAGTCAGTCCTGCTTAATCAAAAAGTATTGTGGCAGGGCGCTGCCCATCCCGTATTCGGCCCAGTATCCATACACTTCAAAGGGATTGAATTCCTGGGGATTACCGGAAGGACCAATCGTGACCTCGGGGTAATTCAGACGGATCCATGAAATTTTATCATAATTGTGGATGACACAGAGATAAGATTTAAAATGCAGGATGACCTCCTCTTTCTTATTACCCTTTTTGAGTATATCTTCATAGGGCAGAACTGTGTGAATGGACTCACGCTGGGCGCTGCGCTTCCCCGGATAGTCGACCTCGTAAACGGTAAATCCCTGATCTTCCAGTTCACGATTGATTGTACTGATCAGGAAGTGTTCGCGTGAACCGAGAAAGGCCTCCAACCGGTTCTGCTCCCAGATTTTCCGTTGACCGGATCCGTTGCTTTCCATTTCTGTAAAAGCAGGTTTTACCGACCATTCCCAGCGGTTTACTATCTGGTCTGCCTTAAAATCCATCAGGATGGTATTGATGACAAAGCCCAGCGCATGATTTTCGATCACCAGGGGAATGTCGGTGTAGGCCTGAAGTACCTGTGAAGAGGGATTTTTGAATTCAAGTACTTCTGCATTTTTGATGATACATTCCTCCGCAAAGACAGAACGTCCCAGGAAATATTTCTTGAACACTTCAAGATTATCCAGCCAGTCTTTTGGGATATCACCAACCACTTCTGTGGATTCCGTTTCGTATATGAGCGGTTTAAGTGAAAAATTCTGCAGCAAACTGCTATCCTCAACGATGAGTACCATTTTCGATTCAAACTGGTAGCCCACGATCGAAACGACCAGTTCATGGATACCGGGCGGGACAGATTTGATTTGATAATATCCATCAGTATCGGTTGCTGAGCCCCAGAGTGTATTAGAGATATAGACGTTTGCCGCCATTATCGGTTCACGGGTCACCTGATCGACGACCACTCCCGATATAGTGCTTCTCAATTCAGAAGACTGGGCAACTGCTGCTTGACTTAAAATAATTATCGACAGAAAAATAATGGGCCAAAATTTGCTCGCCATTTTAGAAATCATCTCCTGACAACAGATTGCTGATTTATTTCAGGACAACCCAAATTCGTTGGAATATTAGGATGACTGTGATCCAATATACGGGAAAATAACACTTTTGTTATAGCGAATTTAAAAATTGGCGTGACATTCTGCAGAAAACACGATCGGTTTCAAAACGCGGCAGTATAGTTAAAGAGACCGATCCCTTTACTTCTCGGAAATTCGCAACAGCGAACGGGTCTTTAGCAGGATGACATGAAAAACATGTTCAAAAAATAAAGACTCAAGTTATTCACGGAAAACTCCGAGAATTAAAATCTGTAACTTGTTTATAAGCAATAAAATAGCAAACTGTACCGGAGCCTTAAATATATATATAAACTATAATGTGAAAATTATATCAAATCATGTTCAGCATTGTGTATTTATATATACATTTGTATAAATAATTGATATGGTGAGGAAACACATGAAAAATTCAATATCCACTAATCTGGCTGTCATTCTGGCCACCTGCCTTACCCTGATACTGGGCAGTGGTCTGGTAATCCTGCTCGAACAAAGCAATTCCCGCGAACTTACCAATGCCGAAGAAAACATTCGCGAAATCAAGGATATTTTGCACAAATCGATCACCTTTTCCATGGGTGAAGGGGTTACCAGCGTTGAGCCCTATTCAGATATGATGCGTGAGATAAAAAATATCCGCGAAATCCGCGTTATTCCTACCGAACTGATCGATGATTCCCATAGCCATGAAATGGACGAGCAGGAACAACTGGTTTTAAATTCAAAGACACAGCGTTTTTTCCCTGAGACCTATTTTGATGAAGATGTGATCCGCGCCATTGATCCCCTTCTCGCCGACGAGGGATGTATTGATTGTCATGAAGCACGTATCGGTGAACCCCTGGCGCTGGTAAGTGTCCGATATTCACTGGAAGAAACCTATACATCGATTCGCAATTTGAGGATCCTGGCGAGCATCATCGTCATCCTGTGCATTGGTATTACATTTTCTGCCCTGATGTACCTGATCAACAAACGTATCATTACCGATCTGAAGAATCTGATAAATTACCTTAAAAAATTTGCCGTAGGTAATGTAAAAGATACTGTAACCACCAATCGTAAAGATGAAATTGGTGATGCCATGAAGTCCCTGCGAGTTCTGCAAATGAATCTCTCCGGAAAAGCAGAGGTGGCGACTGAGATTGCCGGGGGGAATCTGGACGTAAAGGTTGAGGTGCTCTCATCCGAAGATGAGCTGGGGCTGGCCATGCAGACTATGCGGGAAAATATCCAAAGCTCAATTACAGAAATAGAGAAGCAAAACTGGCTTAAGACAGGTGTTTCCGGTTTGAACGATATTATGCGCGGGGAGCAGGAATTAAAATCCCTGTCACAAAACATTATCGCGTACTTAACAAAATATGCCGATGCCAAGATCGGTGCAATATACCTCAGGGACAACGAAGACACCCTGGATCTGGTGGGCAGTTATGCCTTTAATGCACGTAAGGGCAATAAAAATCAGTTTAAACTTGGTCAGGGACTCATCGGGCAAGCGGCTCTGGAAAAGCAAACGATCATTTTTGACAATATTCCGGAAGATTATGTCTCGATCGCTTCCGGTCTGGGGGAGACGGTACCTACGAACGTCATCGTCTGCCCCCTGGTCTATGAAGATGATCTGAAAGGTGTCGTTGAGATTGGCACGACCGGAAACCTGGACAAATTCCATATGGAGTTTCTGAATCAGGTTTCGCAAAATATTGCCATCTCGATCAATTCCGCTCAGTCACGTGAAAAATTGCAGGTATTGTTGGAGAAAACACAGCAACAGGCCGAGGAGCTGCAGACCCAGCAGGAAGAACTCCGCGTGACCAATGAAGAACTGCAATCACAACAGGAGGAGTTACGGGTAACGAACGAAGAACTTGAAGCCCAGGCGAAAGCACTGAAAGAATCTGAAGAGGTCCTGAAGACCAAGCATAATGAACTGGTCCAGGCAAATTCGGAACTGGAAAAGCAGAAAGATGAAATAGAAATAAAAAATTCTGATCTCGAAACGGCCCGTTTAGAACTCGAAGCGAAAGCCAAACAACTCGAGATGACCAGCAAATATAAATCCGAGTTTCTGGCCAATATGTCCCATGAGTTGCGCACACCCATGAACAGCATCCAGATACTGTCAAAATTGCTTGCTGAAAACAAGGATAAAAATCTCACCACCAAGCAGATTGATTTTGCCAATACCATATACTCTTCAGGGACCGATCTCCTCGAACTGATCAATGAAATTCTGGATCTTTCAAAGATCGAGGCCGGTAAGATGGTGCTGAATCTGGGAGAGTTATCCCTTGCGCAGATGCAGAGCTATCTGAAGCAGAACTTTGAACATATGGCAGAGCACAAAGGCCTTTATCTGAAAATCAACACCGAGGGAGAGGTCCCGGAAAATATCGTTACAGACCGCCAGCGGGTTGAACAAATAATCAAAAACCTGATTTCAAATGCCATCAAATTCACTTCTGAGGGTGGGATCACGGTTTCCCTTGCACCGGTTAAAGGTGATGAAAGACTCAGTTCTCCCGAATTAACACCCGGCAATGCCATCCGTATATCCGTCGCTGATACCGGAATCGGGATCCCAAAAGACAAGCAAATGCTCATATTTGAGGCATTTCAACAGGCTGATGGAACGACCAGCCGAAAATATGGCGGCACCGGTCTGGGACTTTCCATCTCCCGGGAGCTTGTAAAAATGCTGCATGGTGAAATTCAGATCGAAAGTGAACCCGGTAAAGGCAGCAAGTTTACGATCTTCCTCCCTTACGCCATAACCGATGAAGAGGCCGGAGAATTACCGGAGGAAAAAACCGAAGAAAACCGGCCGGCGGTTGAACCGGTAAAAGAGCCCGTGAGACCCAGACATACGGTGAATGAGATCCGAGATGACCGGCATGAGATAGCTACGGGGGACCAGTCAATACTGGTGATCGATGATGATCCCCGTTTTGCCAGAATTCTTTTTGACCTGATCCGGGAGAAAGGATTCAAGTGTATTCTTGCCGAAGATGGTGAGGCCGGTCTGCAAATGGCAAATCAATATCAGCCGAGTGCTATTATCCTGGATGTTGGCCTTCCGCGGATTGACGGCTGGACAGTCATGGAACGGCTGAAAAACAGCCAGTTCACCCGGCATATCCCGGTCTATTTTATTTCCGCCCATGACCGAAAACTGGATGCCATGAAAATGGGTGCCATCGGATATCTGACCAAACCGGTCGACAAAGAGCACCTGGATGGTGCTTTTGATAAGATTGAAACAACCATTTCAAAAAAGATCAAAAACCTTCTGGTTGTTGAGGATGATAAGGATATGCGCCGGAGCATTGAGGAATTGCTGAACAACAGTGATGTCAAGATCACCGCGGTGGATAAAGGATCCCGCGCATTGACTCTGCTCAGGAAGGAGGATTTCGATTGTATAGTCCTCGATCTCGGACTGAAGGATGTCTCCGGATTTGATCTGATCGAAAAGATCAAATCAATTGATGCACACAAAGACCTGCCGGTTATTATTTACACCGGAAAAGAGCTGAGCAAGCAGGAGCAGCAGAAATTGAATAAATACGCCGAGAGCATCATCATCAAAGGCGCCAAATCACCTGAGCGTTTAAAAGATGAGGTCAGTCTCTTTCTGCACAGCGTGGAATCAGAGATACCTTCGCAAAGTCAGGAGGTCTCTTTTGCCGGTCCTGATCATGACGGGATATTCAAGGGTAAAAAAATACTCCTGGTCGATGATGATGTCCGAAATATCTTTGCCCTGTCCAGTGTCCTAGGTGAAAAAGAGATGGAGGTCGAAGTAGCCGAAAATGGTAAAGAGGCGCTTGACAAAATTGAGCAAAGCGATGGTCTTGATCTGATTCTGATGGATATTATGATGCCGGAAATGGACGGCTATGAGACCATGCGGCAGATCCGGAAAAAATCAGAATATCAGAAAATGCCGATCATCGCTCTGACCGCAAAAGCCATGAAGGGCGACCGTCAGAAATGTATTGAGGCCGGGGCCAGCGATTATCTGTCCAAGCCGATCGATGTCGAAAAACTCCTTTCTCTGATGCAGGTCTGGTTATATAAATAGTCTGAACAGGAAATCAAATTTATGGCGATGGTGACAGAAGATATCGAACTGGAATTGCTTATCGAGGCAATTTTCCGAAAATATGGATACGATTTCAGAAACTATACCCGGTCATCACTGAAAAGAAGGGTCATGCAAAGACTGCAACGGTCAGGTCTGCCGAATCTTTCCGCCATGCAGCATCGAATTCTTACGGACCAGTCCTTTTTTGGCGCACTCCTCCTTGACATGACGATCAATGTAACTGAAATGTTCAGGGATCCGACATTCTATCTGACACTGCGGGAAAAAGTCATACCCGTTTTGAAAACATATCCTTTTTTTAAGATCTGGCATGCCGGATGTGCAACCGGTGAGGAGGTCTATTCGATGGCCATCCTGCTGGAGGAAGAAAATCTGCTCAAAAATGTTATGATCTATGCAACCGATATTGATGAGGTCGTTCTGAAAAAGGCACGTGAGGGTATCTATGAGCTGGATCGCATCAAAGAATATACGAAAAACTATCAAAAAGCCGGCGGAACCGGTTCATTCTCCGATTATTATACCGCCAATCATCGCGCAGCGATTATGGACAGCCGGCTCAAGAAGAATATGGTGTTTGCCCAGCATAATCTCGTCACCGACAGCATCTTTGGTGAGATGAATCTGATCATCTGCAGAAATGTGCTCATATATTTTGACAAGGATCTGCAGAACCGGGTCATCGATCTTTTTCAGAGGAGTCTTGTCAGGCGGGGAATTTTATGTTTAGGCAGTAAGGAAAGTCTGAATTTCTCGTCGCACCGGCAATCATTTGAAGATTTCGAAGGCAAAGACAAAATATACCGTAAAATAAGATAATCAGAACTTATGGTTAGATCTTATGAAATGATGGTTATTGGCGCCTCAGCAGGCGGATATGATGCATTCAGTTACCTGCTAGGCCGGATTGGTTCCAATTTCGTGATACCGGTGGCAGCGGTTCAGCATCTGGCCCCTGATACAGGTGAATATCTCGTCAGGACCTTAAACAGCCTTTGTGCACTAACCGTAAAAGAGGCCGAAGAAAAAGAACTTATCCAACCGGGTTTTGTGTATTTTGCACCGCCAAATTATCATCTTCTGATCGAACCTGATCATACTTTTTCACTCTCTATTGATCCAAAAGTAAATTTCTGCCGGCCATCCGTCGACGTACTTTTTGAATCTGCAGCAGATGTTTACCGAGAAAGTTTGATCGGTATCCTTCTGACCGGTGCCAATGCTGACGGTGCCGCCGGTATGAAAAGAATACGAGATCTGGGTGGTATGACCATTGTGCAGGATCCGAAGACAGCTGAGGTGGATGCCATGCCCCAGGCAGCAATAGATCTGTTTAAAGTTGACCATATCGTACCACTTGATCAGGTCCTTCCACTGATCACCCGGCTAACAGAGGAAGTATAGGCATGAAACAGAATATTTTAATGGTCGATGACCGGCCTGAGAATTTGCTCGTCCTTGAGAGTACACTGGAAAATGAAAACCTGGATTTTGTCAAAGCAGATTGCGGTGAAGAGGCGCTGAGACAATTACTGCGTAACGATGTCTCATTGATACTGCTTGATGTGCAGATGCCCGGGATGGATGGGTTTGAGACCGCTACGCTGATCCATGGAAATCCTCAGACAAAACATATACCGATCATTTTTATTTCAGCGATCAACAAGGAACAAAAGCATATATTCAGGGGGTATGCCTCAGGTGCCATCGATTATCTGTTCAAACCATTCGATCCTGAGATTTTACGGGCAAAAGTCAATGTTCTGTTGGAGCTGGACCGGCAACGCCGGACAATGGCTTTGCAGAATGATGCTTTACAGGTGGCAAAAAAAAATACCGACAGTATTCTGAAGAATGTAAAAGAAGGGTTATTTCTGCTTGACAAAAATTCCTGCATCTCCCCTGCATATTCAAGCGCCCTGGAAAACATTCTCGGGAAGACCGATATGGGTGGCTCACATCTTCCTTCCCTTATAAAAAGTTGTATCACAGCTGACGAACATAACGCACTCACAGATTATCTGGAACTTTGTTTTAAGCCGGAAATTGATGACAGTGTCGTCACTGATCTGAATCCGCTTTTAGATATTGTTTTCAATTTTTCAGATAACGGGAAAACGAAAACCATCCGGTACCTTTCGTTTGAATGTCGTCGTATCTATAACGATGAAAAGATCGCTCAATTGATCTTTACGGTCAATGATAACACCGAGCGTGTTCTTCTTGAAAAGCGTCTGGAAGAATCGGAAGAAAAATCAAAAAAGCAGATGGACTGGTTCTTCAGCATCATACATGTCGATCCGAAACTTCTGAAGGACTTTGTGGACAGTACTGAGCAATGTATGACCGAACTGTTTGATAACTTTAACGTATTAGTGTCAGGAAAAAAGATCAAACCTACTCTGGAAGCCATGTACCGCTGTCTTCATCAGATCAAGGGGAATGCAGCCATTCTGAATCTGGATTATTTTATGCAGGAGGCCCATCAGGCAGAAGAAATAATTACCGGCTTACAGGGCAAAACAAAATATAAACCCGGAGAATTCGAACCTCTGCAGGTATATATTGAAAATTTTCAAAGCGGTATTGGTGAAATCAAACGATTGATCGCCAAGTTATCCCAGATATACCAGCATTTCAGACCAAAACGGAAATTTGAGATCGATATGCTGCTGCAATCGATAAAGAACCTGATTACCAATCTCAAAAAATCCACCGGTAAGGAAGTTGAGCTGGTCTATGAAAATTTTGATGGGGTATCTATTCCCTACAATTGCAGGTTAAATCTGAAGGATATATTGGTCCAGCTCACCCGTAATGCGGTTTTCCATGGTATCGAAAGTCCGGTGGAACGGAAAAAAGCGGGTAAACCACCCACAGGGAAAATCGAGGTGACCACCTTTAAAACGGAAAATATGATCGGATTCAACTTTTCAGATGACGGCCGCGGTTTGCAGTCGGACCGGATCAAAGAGGCCGCCGTTAAGTCCGGCAAATGGAAAAAAAGTGAAATAGACACCTGGGACGATGATAAAATCCGTTCCGCAATATTTTTACCGGGTATCACCACAACCACCCAGGCTGGTATGGTTGCCGGTCGTGGCGTCGGTATGGATATTATTCAGAAAATGGTGCATGAGCAGGGCGGTACGATCACTGTCAAATCAGAAAAAGGGAAATTTACCGAGTTTGCTATCTCGTTCCCGCTGACCAGCTAATTTTATCTATACGCGCTCAAGGATTGGCCTTTAAGCAAGTTCAGTACAGGAACCTATATCTGGCATCACTATTCGTAGCGCAGACACTCAATCGGATTCAGTCTTGAAGCCTTCATCGCCGGCCATAATCCGAAGGTAAGACCCACAGCAGTACAGAACAGAAGACCGATCGCCGCCCAGTTGAGCGGAATGGACAGATTGAAACCCGTAAACATACTCACCAGGTTTCCGAGCCCAAATCCAACCAGTACCCCAATTATGCCACCAAAATTACTTAACAGGATTGCCTCAAGCAGAAATTGCAGCATGATATTACGGCGTCTGGCACCGATCGATTTTCTGATCCCGATTTCACGCGTTCGTTCGGTAACCGCAACCAGCATGATATTCATGATACCGATACCTGCTACAACCAGCGCAATGATCCCAATAACAAACGCACCCGTTTTAATTCCTGCCGTCGTATTATTGAATGCCTTGATCTGGCTGTCATTAGTAAATATGGTAAAGTCATCTTCTTCGTGGGGTTTCAACCCCCGTTCCCGACGCATTACGGCCCGTGTTTCTGCAATCGCATCCTCAAGGACATCGGTGGATGTTGCGCGGACCGTAATATTTACCGAGCGTTCCCTTCCAAAATTGTCCCGCTCACCGAATTCCCGCTGAAAAACCGTTATCGGCATCAACACATAATTGTCATAATTGCCACCTAAGGCCGATTTTTTTTCGGCAAAGACCCCTGCAACCAGAAATTTCTTTCCATCCACCTTAATGGTTTTATTCAAAGGATCGGTCCAGGGAAACAATTCCCTGGCCACAGCATTTCCCAGAACAACATAATGACGGCCGATTTTGATATCTTCATTCGACAGGTTTCGTCCATGACCGATATAGTGTGTGTTATTTGGGGCATATTCCGGCGTGCCGCCGCAGATGGTGATATTTGAATTTGTCGTTATTTGCCGGTATTTGAGCACGTGTCCGAAACTCCACAGTTCAGAACCAACCAGATCAACGGTCGATACGTTCTCCCGGATGGCGTTGGCATGTTCAACAGTGGTGGGCCTGCGGCGCATGATCTTCCGTTGTTCTTCCTCGCTGATCGGCCCGCCTGCCGCCCATTTCTGGACTTGAAATACGGTTGATCCCAGTATGGTAAGTTCTCCTTCAATGGTGCTTTGAATCACCGAGATACCGGTCATGACCCCAATGATGGACGCAACACCTGCCACGATACCGACCAGTGTGAGCGAGGAACGGAGCTTGTGAGCCGTAATAGCCGATAGCGACATGCGGAAAATTTCAGTAAAGAACATATTTACGATCTCCTTACTCGTAACGTAAAGACATAATTGGATCCATACGGGAAGCCCTGAATGCAGGTATGAAGCCTGCAAGTACCCCTGTCAGCATGGATATCAACAGGGCGATCAGAATGATTGGTAGAGATACGGAAGCCGGCAGGATATAAGCGTTTATCAGAGCCGCCACGCCAAAGGATAATATCACACCCATCACGCCGCCGATCAGACAGATCGTGCAGGATTCCAGAAGGAACTGCGTCAGGATCGATTTCCGTCTGGCACCGATCGCTTTACGGATACCAATCTCTCTTGTTCGCTCAGTTACCGATACAAACATGATATTCATGACACCGATCCCACCGACAAAGAGAGAGATGCCGGTGATGATCAGACCGATCATCACTACCACACCCATGACATTGTTATAGGCGTCAATAAGCGTGTCCATCGTATTGATCGCAAAATTTTCTTCCTCCACCGGCCGCAATTTACGGATCTTGCGCATTTCACCGATCAGCTCATATCTGAAATCCTCCATCCCCTCCTGTGCAGGGGCTTTAACCGAGATCGTGTAATTGCGATTCTGTCCGCCAAAGAACTTCTGGAACGTTGTGATCGGTACAAATATCTGATTGTCGAAGTTTGGACCCCCAAAAAAACTCGCGCTACCCCTTTTTTCCATGATCCCTACAACCAGAAAATCGTACCATCCGATGCGCACTTCTTTGTTGATCGGATCAACATTCTTAAACAGACGCTCTTTCAACTCGCTTCCGATGACACACACACGTTTGCGGAACTGGATATCATAGGGTAACAGAAACCTGCCGAATTCAGGAAGACCATCGGTGACCACAGTATACTTATCGGTCGTACCAATAACATTGACAGATTCAAGAACATTTGAATTAAAGCGGACATTTTTCTGTGTCCCTGTGACCGGATTTACGGCCATGGCGGCACTCAGGCGCGTGGTTAACTTTTCGCTGTCTTTCAGGGTGAGGTTTGGGCGGTTCCTCAATTCAAAAAAGTTGCCCGTAACAATCCACGGAATTTTTGTTACATACAGCACATCTGAGCCAATAGCGGAGATACTTTCACGAAAATTATTGGCCAGGCCGTTTGCTGCTGTCATCGTCGTCGAAACGGCCACAATGCCGATAATTATCCCAAGTGTTGTTAATATACCCCGCGTTTTATTGGCGCGGATAGCATTCAGTGCGATCCACAGCGCTTCGATCTTCTCCTGTATAACACTCACGGCATATTTTTCCCCTGGTTTTATGCATTATTATCTTGCGGCGTAGCTGATCTCTTTGGATTCTTCAACTTTTATACGTGAATTATTCTGCAAAAGCTGACTGATCGCACGATAATTCCCTGTTACAATCTCATCCCCTTCATTCAGACCATCCTCAATTTCAATATGAGTTTCACTCTGTATACCGGTCGCGACCTGCCGGGCAATAACCCGGCCTTCTTCAACGACAAAAACGACCTGTACAAAACCATCTTTATCAGGCTCATAGGTTACGGAAATTGTGGAGTCTGCGCCCAATTGCTGAGGTGTCCGGACGGCAACACTCTGGATCGGAACGACAAGTGCACTGTCTCTGATCTCCGTGACGATATCGGCGCTTGCCGTCATGCCAGGGCGCAGGGTTGTACCGGGATTAACCACCGCAATTTTCACCTCAAATTCTGTCTTCTGATCTGCGGTCCCCGATGCTGTAACCTTGGCGCTGTTGGCAATTTCGCTCACTATGCCTTTAAAAGTTTCCCCGGAAAGCGCATCTACTTCTATCGTCGCACTATCTCCCAATTGGATCGCAACAATATCGTTTTCATCCACATCTACCTGTGCTTCCATCCCACTCAAATTGGAGATGATCATGATAACATCTTCCTGAAACTGGGAACCGAGGGCAATCTCGCCCACCTCTTTGTTGAGCTGACTGATCGTACCGGCCATTGGTGCATGGATCGTGGTCTTGGACAGGTCATCCCGGGCCTGTTTGAGAGATGCACGGGCGCGGTCTACCTGCTCCAGCGCCGATTGATGTCTTGCTTTCTCAACCGCAAAAGCAGCCACTGCCTGGTCCATGGCGGCCTGTGACTCAAGATTCTTCTCAAACAACTCTTTGATCCTGTCATAGTCTTTCTCTGATTTGATCATATTCTGCAGGACAAGATTGGCATCCGCTTCCGTTGCGCGGAGATTGGCTTCAGCACTTTCGACCGAGGCCATAAACCGTTCGCGGTCCAGCTGTACAAGAAACTGGCCTTTTTCTACCCAGTCCCCTTCCTTCACATCCAGCTGCATGATCTTGGCAGCGACATCTGCACTGATCTTAACCTGGGTCTGGGGCTGGATCTGTCCTGTCGCAGTTACAGTCTCAACGATCTTCTGATGATTGACTTTAGCCGTGCGTACCGCGATAGCCTCTTCATCTTCCCCATTCATGGAAAAAATGGTCACCATTACAGCACCCACCAAAATTATAATACCAATAATGATCATTTTTTTTCTGGTCATGTCAAAACCTCCGGATATATTTTGCGATGATTGTTCTACCATTCAGATAACTTTGTTACGTGAATTTTATTTAAATGTTACCAGTTCTTTATAATTTTGAAGGTTTATCCGGATACGGTGGGGATGACCGGTATTGACAATGCAGAATCCGGCCGGATCCAGGGTATGGTGCGCCATGCGCCTGCGGTTACAATCTGGCTTTTCAACCTGCAATGCCGGGACACTTGTTTGATATTATATTTTTCCTGCCGGTCAGCATTGGGGTATGACAAGTCATGCCCCTACGGTTTACATTTATTCTGGTTTTAAGTCGACATATCTGCACGTAAAAAACAGATCGTTCGAAAAAAAGTGCAATTTTCCGCTAAATATATTTAAATTGAGCCAGATTTTAACAAAGGATAATCTGAAGTCGATGGCGATACTTTCCAAATCAAAACAACTGAATAAAGAACTTTCATTGTTCAACATTTATACCATTGCCACCGGTGCCACCATCGCCTCCGGCTTTTTTCTGCTGCCCGGTCTGGCCTTCGGACAGGCTGGTCCGGCCATGATACTCAGTTATCTCATTGCAGCCATACCGGTCATTCCGGCCTTATTCAGCACCGCCGAGTTATCAACGGCCATGCCCAGGGCCGGCGGTGTGTATTTTTTTCTGGATCGCAGTATGGGTCCCATGCTGGGTACAATTGGCGGGATCGGTACCTGGCTGGCATTGATCCTGAAGACTTCATTCGCCCTGGTTGGCATCGGCGCCTATATGAGTCTTTATCTTCCCGAAGTGGAGATGCTTCCGGTAGCTGTCGGATTTGCCATATTTTTCGGTATAATAAATCTCTTCGGTGCCAAAAGGTCCGGCTTCTTTCAGATCCTTCTGGTTTTTGGTCTGCTGATCCTGCTGGGCATTTTTACCTTTGCGGGTATCCCTAAGATTGAACTGAGATCTTTTACCGGATTTTTCGATCAGGGCATCAATAATATATTCTCAACTGCCGGGCTGGTCTATGTGAGCTATGTCGGTTTGTCAAAAATTGCCAGTGTCTCCGAAGAAGTAAAAAATCCGGAGAAAAACATTCCAAAAGCTATGTTCCTGGCTCTCGGAACAGCAATCATCGTCTATACGGTGGGAACATTTATCATTGTCGGTATAGTTCCCGGTGATCTTTTAAATAATGATCTGACCCCGGTGGCTACGGCTGCTGAAATTTCCATGGGATATCCCGGTGCTGTTCTGATGACCATTGCTGCGGTTCTCGCTTTCTTTTCTGTGGCCAATGCAGGTATCCTTAGCTGTTCCCGCTACCCCCTTGCCATGAGCCGCGATCATCTGATGCCCAGATATTTACGAAAGCTCAGCAAAAATAAGACCCCGCTAAATTCGGTAATATTAACCGTTATCCTTGTACTGCTGATCCTTTTGTTTTTTGAACCGACCAGAATAGCCAAACTGGCTGGTGCGTTCCAACTGTTGCTTTTTGCTCTCATCTCAGTCGCCGTGATCGTCATGCGCGAGAGCAGACTGGTATCCTACGACCCCGGTTTTAAGTCCCCCCTCTATCCATGGATGCAAATCTTTGGGATCATCGCACCGCTCTGGTTGATCATCGAAATGGGGTGGATTCCCGCACTCTTTACCACAAGCGTAATTATTCTGGGTATCCTCTGGTATTTTTATTATTCGCGTGGAAAAGTGGCCAGAGATGGAGCCATCTATCACATATTTGCCCGTCTCGGGGAACACCGTTATGAAGGTCTTGACACCGAACTGCGAAGTATTCTGAAAGAGAAGGGCTTGCGGGATCAGGACCCGTTTGATGCGGTCGTGGCCAGTGCTGCTTTTATCGACATCCAGAAGGAGAGTACTTTTGAAGCGATTGCCGCCCTCGCGTC
>Ga0209536_100005151_pt1 | contig 20429 bp, 20 predicted proteins | sample DeeMarSeWOR28_12_FD_187461 | JGI IMG/M metagenome (GOLD analysis project Ga0209536, IMG submission 187461) | Marine sediment microbial communities from White Oak River estuary, North Carolina - WOR-2-8_12 (SPAdes) (version 2) | ecosystem: Environmental > Aquatic > Marine > Intertidal zone >...
CTCAAGCGCAGTTGTAACCAGAGATTTGTTCCAGGGATCCACCTTTACCCAAGCTACTTTCATTCCGATAATGTTCTCCTCTCAGATGCCAAAAGATCACTGTTAAGAAAAGCTATAGCTTCTTCCACCGAGGCATTATCATGAACTATCATGCTAATTGCACCCACCATCCTTGTAGGGTCAGCATGCTGGAATACGTTCCGACCTATAGAAACGCCTTGACCGCCGGCCTCCATAGCCCCCCGCACGACTTGAAGAATCTCGCTGTCCGAATCCATTTTCTCACCACCGGCTATGACCACTGGAACCGGACAACTAAGGACCACTTCCCGGAAAGATTCCACATCGCCGCTATAAGATATCTTCACCAAGTCAGCACCCAGCTCGGCTCCGAGCCGAGCAGCATGCTTTAGTACCCTAGGGTCGTACTCATTGGCTATTTTCTCACCCCGAGGATAGATCATTGCCAATAGCGGCATTCCCCATTCTCGGGCTCGTCGAGAAACCATGCCAAAATCATTTAGCATCTGTCGTTCCATGTCATCGCCAATGTTCACATGTATGGACACCGCATCTGCACCCAAACGCAAAGCCTCTTCAACGGTGCAAACCATGGTCTTGGTGTTAGGATAGGGGGAAAGGGAAGTGCTGGCAGAGAGATGAATGATTAGGCCAACATCTTTGCCGCTCCGGCGATGACCTGCACCGACCATTCCCTTGTGTTCCACAATGGCATTGGCTCCGCCCCTGACGACTTTGTCAATGGCATCTTTCAAATCTATAATGCCAGCGATTGGGCCCGAGCTGACCCCGTGATCCATGGGCACAATAACAGTTTTGCTGGTATTCCGGTCAATTATCCTTTCCATCCTAATGCGTTTACCTATCATGTGCAACTCCTTTTCTCAGTAAGGACAAACGTATCTATAACCTACTTTGAGAATCCATAAACCTATGTAATTTTAATGAGTAATAAAAAGGTAATCCCCCGCACTTACGGCTTCTAGTAGTGTAGACCATGTCTTTGCCACCTCATGAAACACAGCGATCACAGAGACCACTGGGCAAATATCTGTGTGAAAATCTCTGCGAATTCCTTGTGCTCTGTGGTTCAAGCCAGAAAATACAAAAGCCGCGGCTAGGAACTGCCGCGGCTTTTGGAACATTGTCAGCAACTATCGGGTCAGCACACGCGCACAGCCCCCCCCAACGCCACCATGGCGCTGTAATAATAGCAATAATATGGGGAGGGCAGTCGCATCATTATTCCTTGTAGCTATGTTCTCCCTGAGGTAAAAGAATTAGACTATGCTACTGGAAAAGTCAAGCTCCATTTCACAGTGGTCCTTGACATTTTCCCATCACCCGTGAGAAGTTACCAGACTCAGACCGGATATTTCTTGAATAGCCTAGCACGCCAGCTAGCTTTGACCTTTACCTTCCAGCCGAGGCATGAAGCTTGCATTGGCTTTCCAGCCGGCACAGTGGAAGAGGAGACTTACAATGAGTAAGGACATTGTAAAGAGAGTGATTGCCAGGGTTGAAAAACGGTCCAGTGCGGGTGAGGAGTTCGAGGACCAAGACTTGCAGGAATTCGCCCTTACCATTCAACATCTTCTTAACGAAAGGGTCCGCAGAGAGGAAATACTTGCCGTTGCCGCCGCTCTTCTGGCATTGGAAGAACACAAGAAAAGTCTGGAAAATAAGGCTGAGTATGCCAAGCTTGCTGGCCTCAAAGAGAGAGAGGCAACACTGTTGGAGGTCTTGGACCAGATTGACAAAGAATTAGATCTGGCCGTGACCATGAAGGTCCACGAACACACGTATCAAGAAAACATCGCCGATGAACTCAAAACAGCCATTCTGGAGCATCTTGCACCCACCATGGGACGAGGCAAATGGCACGCCCGGGAGCAGGAAGCTTTATTAAAAATTGTATCCAAAGCCTTGAAAGGCTACCTGATAGTCAAAACCTAGGTGGCCGCATGATACATAGGTTTTGCTCATCACCTCTTTTTATTTCAACCCACGAAAAAAGTCCCCCACTGCCTGTATCCCCTGGTTATTAAGTATCCTCAAGGCCTGACTCCCCACCACGGCAACTTCTGCTCTACCCCGAAGAAAGTGGACGTCCTTTTTCGAACTTACCCCAAAACCGAGAGCCAATGGCAGCTGAGTTGCTCTCCTGCATTGCTTTAAAAACTCTTTCATATCATTCGAAAAATCGGTATCTGCGCCTGTCACCCCTTTCCGAGCAACACAGTAAAAAAAACCCCGGCCAAAACGGGCCAAGTACTTGATCCTTTCGAAGGAAGAAGTGGGTGCAAGAATGAATATTGGATCTATGCCGTTTGCCGTGGCAGCAGCCATATAAGATTCCCCCTCCTCCGGTGGTAAGTCGGGAACAATAGAGCCGCGAATACCCGCCTCTCTGGCCTCAGCGAAGAAGCGTTCCTCCCCTCTTTTGAAAACAATATTGTAGTACGTCATGAACAGGAAAGGTATGTCGAAGGCGGAGGTTACCTTTCGGGCGAATCTGAAGCAATCGTCCACCCTGATGGAAGCTGCGATAGCGGACTGATTTGCCTGTAGGATCACAGGACCATCGGCAATGGGCTCTGAGAACGGAATTTGCAGCTCCATCAGATCTACACCTGCCTCAACTACTGCTCGCACCAACTCAAAGCTTTCCTCAATGCTAGGATAGCCTATAACAATGTGGGCCATAAGCAGAATATCTTTCTCTCTTAGCTTCTTCCAGATGTAGTCCTCAAGCACGGTATTCCTCCGCTTTCCTTCTTATAAAAGATTGCCAAGCCTTGTCTCCAAGAGCGTCAGCTATGGTGAAAATATCTTTGTCACCTCTCCCTGAGAGATTGACTACAATCACCTCGTCCCGATTCATCTCTCCTGCCTCTCTCAAGGCACCGGCCAGAGCGTGAGCTGACTCCAGGGCGGGAATTATTCCCTCCTTTCTCATTAATAGCCTGGTTGCCTCAAGTACTTCTGCGTCGGTTGCAGCCTCAAAGCGAATCCTACCTTCTTCATGATAGGCAGAAAGGATGGGTGACACCCCTATGTAGTCTAGTCCTGCCGCCACACTGTGGGTCTCCTGCATTTGGCCGTCGTTGTCCTGCAAGAAGTAAGTCTTATAACCCTGGGCCACTCCCACGCTGCCTCGGCCTGAGGCCAAACGGGTTGCGTGCTTGTCGCTTTCCAATCCCTCACCCCCAGCTTCGACACCGACAAGTTCCACCTCCGGATTATCGATAAAACCGTGGAATACACCCAAGGCATTGGAACCCCCACCAACACAAGCGTAAACTTTCCTTGGCAAGCGGGCTGCCTGCTCGAATATCTGCTCTTGCACTTCCATCCCCACAATGGATTGAAAATAGGACACCATCTCTGGGAACGGATGTGGCCCACATGCTGTACCCAGAACATAGTGGGTGGTATCCATGTTTGTGGACCAATCGCGCAGGGCTTCATTGATGGCATCTTTCAATATCCTAGCTCCGTCCTTTACTGGAACTACTTCGGCACCAAGCTGTTCCATCCAAAAAACATTCGGCCGCTGGCGTGCCATATCAACCTCACCCATATAAATAGTGCACGAGTAACCGAATTTGGCGGCCATAGTTGCTGTTGCTACTCCGTGTTGGCCTGCCCCGGTCTCTGCAATAACTCTGCTTTTGCCCATTCTACCCACTAAGAGGCCTTGCCCAATGACGTTATTTAGCTTATGAGCGCCAGTATGATTGAGATCCTCGCGCTTCAGGTAGATCCGGGAGCCACCCAGGTAGCGGCTCAAATTCTCCGCATAGGTCAGAGGGGTGGGTCGACACGAATAGGTTGAGAGGAGGCTTTGATAGGTTGACCAGAAACCAGGGTCCTTTTTTGCCCCTGCAAAGGCAACCCGCAGTTGTTCGAGGGTGGTACTCAGAATTTCCGGAATGAACGCTCCGCCAAAACGTCCATAGTACCCAGTCTTTTCCATAATCACTCCCTAGGGGGCTTGTGTAACCAAACAAGCTTTTTCCTTATTCATGTATGGATAGTTTTTCACCACAAAGGTCACGAAGAGCACAAAGTACATTTTTAAAATCATCTTCAAATCCTTGCGTTCTTCGTGGTCTTTGTGGTTTCTTCTTGTCGTTGCCAAGCTGACCATAATTTGTCTGTAACAACATTCTGTCAATAGGACGCTGTTCGCCGGACTCTTTCGATGAACTGCATCATTTTCCCGTGATCCTTAATCCCAGGACTCTTCTCCAAACTGCTGCTGGCATCCACACCGTATGGCTTCACCATGCTGATGGCAGCAGTTACATTTCCAGGATTTAGGCCACCTGCCATAATTATCCGCCCATATTTTCTGGCCTCTACAGCCCACTGCCAATCAAAGGTAATTCCGGTGCCGCCCAACGTGCCCGGTAAGTACGTGTCTAAGAGCAGGGCCTTGACAACACCACCATAGTTAGCAAGGTTCTCGAGGTCCTGCAGGTTTCTCAGACGTACCGCTTTTATCACCCGCTGAGAGAAGTTATAACAGTACTCAGCAGACTCACTGCCATGGAACTGAAGAATATCCAAACCACACGTCTCAGCCACAGAGGATACTTCCCCGAGGTCTTCATCAACAAAAACCCCTACTGTCTGTACCAGGGGTGGAAGAGCCCGTATGATCTCTCGAGCCTTCTCGGGTGAGATGCGTCTTGGACTAGGGGCGAAAATGAAGCCAAGGGCGTCAGCGCCAAATCGCGCTGCCGCTAGGGCATCATTCTCGTTGGTAATACCGCAGATCTTAATGCGTACGGTCATTAGCGAATACTCATTACTTTTACCTAGAGATTTACTCAATCAAGTTATCTATTTTTTCATAAAAACTAGGGGAAATTTGTTAAATCCGACTATCTAAATTCTAAATACGAAACAAATCCAAAATCCGAATTCTCCAATGTTCAAAACAAAGTCGAATTTATCTGTGATTTGAAGTTTTATTCATTTGGATTTAAAAAATTTGTATTTGTTTAGGGTTTCGTGTTTCTGATTTCGGATATTAAGCGTCTTGCATCGGCACTGCAGGTCCTTTACCTCAACTTCCTCCCATAAGTTCTCTTAGCTTCGCCCCTGGGTCCTCGGCACGCATGAGACTTGTCCCCACAAGCACTGCATCAACTCCCGCCGCCGCCAAAGACGTCAAATCGCTCCTTGTCTGAATGCCGCTCTCACTCACAACTAGTCGATTTGAAGGAATGCGGGGTCGCAGTCTGAGGGTAGTACCAAGGGATACCCGAAAGGTCCGCAGATCTCGATTGTTAATCCCGATGAGACGAGCCTCCGTCTCCAGTACCCGAGACAACTCCTCTTCGTCATGCACCTCGACTAGGCAAGCCATACCCATTTGATGCGCCAAGGCCAACAGCTCCTCAAGGGTGCTTTGAGGCAAAATTGCCACGATTAATAACAATCCGTCGGCCCCAGCAGCCCGGGCAGCGAGAACCTGTGTGGGATCTATAATGAAGTCCTTACAAAGAACCGGTAAAGAAACTGCGCCTCTCGCCTCCTGTAGATATTCCAAGCGGCCTTGAAAAAAGTCTTCTTCGGTTATCACCGAGATAGCAGCAGCGCCTGCCCTCTCATAACCGGTGGCAATTTCACCTACCTCGAGATCGGACCGAATGTGCCCGGCTGAAGGCGATGCTCTTTTGATTTCGGCTATTACGGCAGGCTTTCCAACGCCCTGTAAGGCAGCAAAAAAATCGCGCGGCTCCGGAGCGGTTGCCACACACTTTTCCAATTCTTTCTGGGCTGACCTCTTTCTCAGTTCAGCTAATCGTTCTTTCTTGCGCGCAACAATGTCGTCCAGAATCATGGCAATCCATCTTGTCTGGTGATAAGGTATGTCTAACCACAAAGTTCACAAAGAACACGAAGAATTATGATTGGTATATTTTTATTCGGCAAAAGTGTTTACCCATTAATACCTTTGTGATCTTTGTGTCCTTCGTGGTGAAGCTTCCCTCCACACTCACCGCCCTCAACTCAATTCCCTGACAGATGACCTGAGTCGATTACTGCCTATTGGTTAGCTCTTTGAGGGCTTCCAGTTTTTGCATGGCCACCCCGGAGTCGATGGCCTCCGCAGCCTGCTCAATTCCTTTGGTTAAGTCCTCGGCCTTACCGGCAGCTACCAACGCTGCAGACGCATTTAGGAGCACAATATCTCGCCGGGCACCAGCTTCACCCTGGAGCACCCTCAGAACTATCTGGGCATTTTCATCCGCGTTGCCCCCCTTTATCTCATCAATAGATGCCCGGGGCAGACCAAAATCTTCTGGTTCAATGGTGTACGTTGACACTTGACCATTTTTCAGTTCACTCACAAAGGTGCGGCCGGTAATACTGATTTCATCGAGGCTATCCTCGCCGTGAACCACAAATGCGCTTCGGGAGCCTAGCCGGTTCAAAACCTCGGCAAGAACCGGTGTGAGCTTTTTATCGTAGACGCCTAATATTTGAACATTGGCTCCTGCCGGATTTGTAAGAGGACCGAGGATGTTAAAGATGCTCCTTATGCCGATTTCTTTTCTGGGTCCGATGGCGTACTTCATCGCTCCGTGCAGTGCTGGCGCAAAGAGAAAGCCGATACCCACCATACTCAGGCACTCCTCTACCAACGCGGGGGACACATTCAAGTTAACCCCCAGGTTCTCAATGACATCGGCGCTACCGCAGAGGCTCGATACCGAACGATTTCCGTGCTTGGCCACCCGCAAGCCACAGCCAGCCACGACAAAGGCGGTGGTGGTGGAAACGTTAAAAGTATTGGTGCCGTCACCGCCCGTCCCGCAGGTATCGACGATCGTCTCCAAATCCAGGTTAATATCGTCCCGGTCCATGCTAACCATCGTGTTATCCACAGCGATCCTCGTAGCTTTTCGTCGCATAACCCGGGCGGCTCCAGTAATTTCCTCGATGGTCTCACCTTTAAGCCTGAGGGCGGTGATAAAAGCGCCTATTTGGGCTGGCGTTGCCTTGCCGCTCATGATCACATCCATAGCAGCTTCCATTTCTTTTTCCCCCAGATCCTTGCCATCTACTAGTTTCTGGATGGCCGTCTTAAGCATGATTTCCTCCTCATAGGATACAGGTTATATGGTTTATGAACTACAAAGATCACAAAGGGTTGGATTTCAGATTTTAGATTTCAGATTGCAGATTGAGAAATCTTCCTTTTCTGGCTAATGCACTCTGCAATCTACAATCTAAAATCTAAAATGTCCTCAGTGGTCTCTGTGGTTAAACCCCATCTAAGTCTGCCAACTGCAAAATTTCAAAGGGTTAGAAAGTTCTTCAGAATTCGCATACCCACTGTGGTCAGAATCGATTCTGGATGAAATTGAATTCCTTCCACAGGATATTGACGATGGCGCAACGCCATAATTTCACCGTCCTCCGCCTCCGCTGAAACCTCCAGACAATCAGGTAAACTCGCACGTTCAACAGCCAGTGAATGATAGCGGGTAGCAGTGAAAGGATCAGGCAAATCATGAAAAATTGTCTTGCCGTCATGGGAGATTTCTGAAGTTTTGCCATGCATGAGTTGGGCGGCGTGCACCACTCGACCTCCGAAAGATGCTCCAATGGCCTGGTGTCCCAGACAGACTCCGAGAATGGGCACATTTCGATGAAACCTTTCGATTATCGGTATTGTCATTCCTGCGGCCTGAGGGATACCTGGTCCGGGCGATACCACAATTCTCTTTGGTGTCAACCTTTCGACTTCATCCAGGGTAATCTTATCGTTTCGCCTTACCACTACCTCAGCCCCCAGCACCCCCAGGTACTGCACCAGGTTGTAGGTAAATGAGTCGTAGTTATCGATCATGAGAATCACGGGAAATCCTCCCCAAGCGATTGGAGATTTGAGATTGAAGCTTGTAGAAGTTCTGAATCGCTGGATTCAATCTTTCTAAATCTAAAATCTGCAATCTGAAATCAACATTAGACAAGGCCATTGTTCGCCATCTCCAGTGCTCTAACCAGTGCTTCACCTTTGGCCACGGTCTCTTCATACTCAGACTGGGGAATTGAGTCGGCCACAATTCCTGCGCCCACTTGCAGGTGAACTCTACCGTTGCGTACCAACATTGTTCGAATGGTTATGCAAAAGTCCATATTGCCGGAAAAGGAAAAATATCCCACTGCCCCGGCGTACAGTCCCCGCCGACAAGGCTCCAATTCATCAATTATTTCCATTGCCCGAACCTTGGGAGCACCAGAAACGGTGCCAGCCGGAAAAGAGGCGCGAAGAACATCAAACATATCTAGCCCGGGCGCTAAATCCCCTTCCACATGAGAGACGAGGTGCATTACATGGGAGTAGTGCTCCACCACCATCAGGTCAGTCACCTCTACTGTGCCAATGGTCGCCACTCGGCCAACGTCGTTGCGACCCAAATCAACGAGCATCACATGTTCAGCCCGTTCCTTTGGATCAGTTAGCAATTCTTCCGCTAACCGGCGATCCTCGCTACTATCCTTTCCCCGAGGTCGAGTACCGGCGATGGGTCGCAGAGCCACTCTTCCGTTTTCCAAGCGTACGAGGACCTCGGGTGAGGCGCCAATGACTATGTCTCCGTCAAAATCAAGATAGTACATATACGGTGATGGGTTTATCCGCCTAAGTGCCCGATAAATATCAAATGGTTCAGAAACCAAATCAGTGTCAAAACGCTGACTGAGCACCACCTGAATAGCCTCGCCGTCTTGAATGTACTGTTTAGCCCTCTTTACCATTCCCTCAAAGCGATGACGTTCCATATTCGGTCGCAGCACCAGTTCCTCCCGCGACTTTTCTCCTGGCTTTGAAGGGGGCGCAGACTCCCTAAGCAATCTAAGAGTCTCATCTATTTGGGCAACGGCCTGATCATAAGCGGCAGAATGATTAACGTATTCGGGCACATAGATATTTGCCACTATCTTGATGGTCTGCGTCAGGTTGTCGTAGATCATTACCTGCTCAGGCATCATGAAGGCCGCATCAGGCATGCCAACCTCATCTGGTTTAAAGGTGGGCAGGTGTTCGATGAAACGAACGATGTCATAGCTTAAGTATCCCACCAATCCGCCAAAAAACCTGGGCAGGCCGTTCACCGGCACTGCCCGGAAGGTTTCCATGAGATTCTTCAGGTAATCGAGGGGCGATGCTTTGAATTTACCGCACTGCTCTCCATTTCGAGTTAGTTCAATATTATCACCACGAGCCTTGACCAACAGCCTTGGGCGATGGCCAACGAAGCTGTAGCGACCCCAGCGTTCTCCTCCTTCTACACTTTCCAACAAGAATGATTCCGGCCCTCTAGCAACCTTTTTAAATAAGCTTATAGGCGTATCGGTGTCTGCGTTGACTTCTCGAAAAACAGGAATCACATTCCCTCGCTGAGCCAAGCTGAGGAATTCCTCTTTGCTAGGTTGGTACACGGTAACCTCCATCTCATCTTTGCCTTAGAATCAACAGAAAAAAAGCCGTGAGGCTTTTTTAGCTCCCACGGCCTTCAAAAAAAAGAAAAAGCCGTGGGTAAGGAGTTTACCCACGGCTTTGAAGTACTATCTGCTGTTACTCACCTGGCAGTGGACAAACTCCTCCACACATGTACCACCACCAGTACCATTTGGCGAACGTATTGCGTATATTCAGGTTTTCCTTCATTCCTTGTCCTCGACTAACAACTCTAAAGAGGGTGGCATCCTTTGTCAAGAAAAAAATTTTACGGGAGTTTGCCCAAAAATTTTTACCCAAATCATCCCGTACGCGAAATGGCTAAAATGATCCATTCCGCGTACGGGCCAAAAGACGTAAAAACCAACAAAAGTTTTTTCAAGCAAGCCATTTGCGAACCAACCATTTTCACTGCAAAATCAGGGAATGCTATCTCGTAAGCTCAGTTAGCAAAATCCACCTCTCAATTTTTGCGGAAACCCCTGGAAAATTCTGTGACCATTCTCTCTGCTGTGGCTACCTAAAATTTTTTATACGAATGTACCTAATTAAATACTTCTTATTCGCAGTTTTTCGGCGGAATGGCTTGACTCCCCTGTCCTTTTTCTATAAAAGTTAAACTCGTTTTCTGAGGTTATTTATAATAATTGGAGTAGCCATATGGCAAAACACAAGAAAATCGAGCGAAAAAGAGAGCTAGACAGACGGCGAAGAAGACGAAAGAAGAGACTGAAACTGCGAGCTAAAGGTCTATTGCCACCTGCAGGGGAGTCCAAGGACAAGGGTGCTCCCAAGGAATAAGCTTGGTGATAGTCTCCTTCTCTGCCCGCCAAACGTGACAAACCTCAGCAACACTAATAACTATTTTACCCACGAAAGATGGCGAACAAGCATCTCCTGCCTTACCCTGCATACACCCTGCCCCCAGCACTCTCGGCCTTTTTTAATGATCTGGCACTGTAATTGCATAGTTAACCAAACGAAACATAAGGCCGGGAGACTGTGATGAAGCTGAAAACGTTGCTCCTTTTCCAGCTGTTGCTGGCAGTTTTCTCCATTTATTCAGTTCTCAAATACAGTGGCAACCAGCGCATGATAATCCCTCTCACCTGCCTTGTTGCCATGTTTTTGATAGGGAAAGTAGAAACTGCCGTCGCCGAAAGGGAGAAGTGGATAAAGGACAAAAAGGCGAAAGCAGGAAAGGGGATTAAGGGAAAGAGCACCTTCAAGCCAGTCGACTGCCTACTGAAGAGCAAGAACGTGTTGCTCCTGACCGATGCAATTCACTACCTCTTGAATGAGCTGGGCCTAAAAGTCTCCCGGTCTCCAGATCAGAGCTTCCTTGACCGCTTGGTCAGAACGGACGACAACAAGCAGGTAACCTTTGGTCTGAAAGTTTTTGGTGATATTGGAGAACTCGACGAGAATTGGGAGAATTGGCAGGAAGTTACTGACTTTGATATGGGGAAAGGTGGCAATAGACGTGTTGTTCTTATCAGCAGCAATACTATTGATGAGGAAGCTGACGGGAGGCCAAAGTTCAGTGATTTCTCAGTTACCATGCAAAGCCTCCTTTCTTCCAAAAATATAGTCGCTATGACCACCCTCACCTTTTACAAGATTTATCTGCTTTGCCAAAAAAAGAGTGTCAAACCCGGAGCGATTTTCGATCTCATTCACCGCCATCCGGGCGGTGTTTTCCGCTTGGAGCAATATATGAAAGGCTCTAAACAGGCCGCCTGAGCCCTTTTTCACAGTCAACTCTCCACCGCCACACCAATCGCAGCGCCCAGCTTGTTTTCAAAAAAACCTTTACCATTTAGTCATTTGTCATCTTATTTTTACGCATGGGGTACAGGGCACAGAGCATAGTGTAAAAAGTCAGCCGGTAAGGACAGGTCGCTCGGGTGATTCTCCTTGCTTCTATATTCTCACTCCTGACTTCTCAATACTGACTCCTGATTACGTAGTGCCTGGTGCTAAGTGAGATTTGTGGTATATTCTTCATAATCGTTGAAACGCTAATGAGATAGCGAATCGGAGCTCAGGTGAATCTTCCCACTCTGGATTGGACAATCATTATAGTCTACCTCGCCGCTAGTTTGATAATAGGCTTTTACTTCTCCAAGAGGGCCCTACGGAGCGTTAACGACTACTTTGTTTCAGGCCGTGTCCTCCCCTGGTGGCTAGCCGGCATGTCCATGATTGCTTCCGCTTTCGCCATTGATACTCCCTTAGGCATTACCGGCCTGATGGCCAAGGATGGTATTCCGGGTGTGTGGTATGCCTGGTCTTTTGTTCTAGGGGGCGCTGGTGCTCTGGGGGCCTTCATCTTTGCTGCCCTGCTAAGACGTTCAGAAATCATCACTACGGCTGAACTCATAGAGCTTCGCTATGACGGCCCCTCTGCCGCTTTTCTGAGAGGCTTCAAAGGCGTCTATTTCGGTATATTTGCCAATGCTGTGACTCTTGGCTGGATCATCAAAGCAGTTTGGACAATTAGTGAGGTGGTAGCCCCCGCAGTTGACCGCCATCTGCTCTTGGGTGTCGTACTTGCGGTCACCCTCACCTATACTGCTGCATCAGGGCTCTGGGGCATTGCCGCGACAGATCTAATTCAATTTTTGATCGGCTCCATCGGTTCCATTGTTCTGGCGGTGTTTGCTTGGAATTACATTGGTGGAATGGAAAATATCGTTCAGGGCTTCGTCAACAGATATGGTGCTGGATCAGCTGCACAGCGACTCAGCTTTTTCCCAGCTATAGGCACGCCTTTTTTCGTAACATTTCTGGTTTTCATAACCCTGAAATGGTGGGGCAATCCGCCCCCGGCAATCACTCAAAGAATTATCTCTGCAAAGAATGAAAAACACGCTTCCTTTTCAACCATGTTATTTGCCGTGGTTGCCTTTGGCCTCAATTACTGGCCCATGATCTTAGTAGCAATGGTTTCCCTTGTAGTCTATCCAGATCTTGAGATTCCCGAGGCAGGTTACGCTATGCTGATCTTCAACCTCCTTCCCTCTGGCCTCCTCGGACTCATGCTGGCCTCTCTAATGGCAGCCTTCATGTCTACCGTGGATACCCACATAAACTTTGGCGCTGCCTACATGGTCAATGACCTCTATCGCCGTTTTATTGTGAAAAAGGCTTCAGAAAAGCATTACGTCCGTGCCTCTCAGGTCAGTACAGTGCTCATGTTACTACTCGCGGTGGTGATTGCCTATAATCTGGATTCCGTGAGTAGCGCTTGGTATTACATATCTATGCTGACAGCGGGTTACGGTATTGTCATAGTCGTTCGCTGGTTTTGGTGGCGGGTAAACGCTTGGGCAGAGATTGCGGCACTGGCGAGTTCGGGGGTTGGCAGCACTCTTCTATCGCCGAAATTTGCTAGGGCTGTCGGTTACTGGGACCATATTCCCCACCTGGACTGGCAGTATAGGTTTCTGATTGTAGTGGCTTTTTGTACGGTTGCCTGGGTGGTAGTCTGCTTTCTGACCAAACCCAGTGCAGAAGACCATTTGAAAGAATTTTGCGCTAAGGTTAAACCGTTTCCCACCCTATGGGGGCCTATTTATAAGAAATATCCCGAGCTGGGTTGGAATCAACATTTCAACAGATCGTGCATAAACTGGGTACTCGGTGCTGCCAGCGTCTACTGTTTTTGTTTTGGCACAGGCCATCTCTTGTTTTTGAACTTCACCTACGGATTTTTACTCCTTGCCCTAGCCGCTGCTCTCGCAATAATTATCCTCATAATTTGGAGAAATTAGCTTGTGCCTCATGCAAAGGGGCTGTTGTGTAAAACCAATCTGATCAGGTTCGCAAGGAGTCAATTAGACCACAGAGAATACAATGATCGCTAACATAATGATATCATTCTACAAATTTCCTTCGTATCTTTGCCTGCCCCGTTAAATTCTCATCTATCTGACCGGGTCGCTCCCGGTGGTTAACAATCAGCCCTTATCTGTTATCTGTTGGAGACGACTTGATGCTTGAACGGAATCTGCTGCGGGAAGGTGTGTTGAGTGAGGATTTCGAGGGCAAGATCTCTTCACTTGTGGTGGGTGCGGACGAAATACACGTAAATATTTACTGCCGCAATAACAATAAACCCACCGCAGAAAATTAACAGTTTTTCGGCATCAAAATCCAAAGCATTGGTGCCCTCTACTGTCACTTGAAAAAGGAGAAGAAAAGCTGGGGCAGAAAGAAAGGTAACAAGTGCCTTTTCCATCCCCCGGACCACGAAAATAATACAACAGCACACCATAAAAGCGATGAAGAAGGGATTCTTGATCAGCGTCATCATGTCGATGGAGACAAGGATATCGTTGAGCGTGATAAAATCCAGGTTTTTTATGGCAGATAGAATGTCTGACAACATGGCTGACAAACCCCTCGCTTTTTATTGTCTAAGCCAAGCCAGGATAATTACTTGGTTCGTTATGCAGTAAATCTTTAGCAACTCCTGTGCCATAAATTGTACGTCCCATCTGATAAAAGGTCTTTTCCTGAGTAATACCCCATCAGAGGATTTCTGAGAGGACACTCGTTGGTGTCTGCAAGGCAAGCTCATTGGCAATCAAGATACTTTAGACCCCTTATGTGCGGTCTTTCTTCCGCGCCAAAATGTCACTCAGAATCATGCCAAGTCACCTTGCCGAGTCTGAGAAGAGGTTTGACCACAAAGTGCGCAAAGGGCGTCAAGAAAAAGAATGGATTGGATCGCCACTCCCCGACGCTGGTTAGCTGTTCATTGATACCTTTGTCACCTCCATGAACTTGGTGGCAAGTCTTCCCACCGCAGTGACCCTCAGCTGCTCATGGAGTTCTCTAGACTGAGTGAGTTTTTCAGTGTGGGTAATGCCACCGATTCAAGCGGCAGTGAATCCTTGGCTGTTCAATGAGTTTGACAGGTACGGTTATTGATGTGCTGACTTTTCGCACTCAGATGCTCTGTACGTTCTCATCCTCGCCAGATCGAAAGCATAATCATATATGTGGAGACCCTTGGAAGCCACTATCATTTCGCCGTCTTCAACACCAATCTCACTTGCCATGTATTCTTTCAAGAGCTGAATCCCGCCTAGATTTGCCGGATATCCGTTCCAGGCGTCCCAGGAGCGGAAATAGACAAAGAAATGAATTCGGTTGTCTTGAATGCGTGTATCAATCTGACGCAAGCATGGTGGATCTTCCAGCTTCAGGTCGGTGGGCATTCCCACGGTCATTACCATCTGATTGTTGCGAAACCCGTGACGCTTGTAAGTATCTATGACCGTCTGGATCTGGTCAATTCCCATGCCCCCAGCTAACCGCTCACCATAGGTGTAATCCTCATCAGGCTCTTTGTGAGGGGTCATAAGATATGGCAAATAATTGTCAAGATAGTCGTCCGCCACTGGATTGGGAATGCCTAAATGTGTAGGGATATCCGGCAAAAGAGGTCTCACGCCGGGATGTTTAATGTGGACTGTCACATAATCCAGCTCTAATCGTTTTTGGCCTGCGTAGGAACCTCTATCAATAACAAACTCGCGACCGTAATCGAGCAAGTTCCAGATAACCTGAAACCAGGAATCTGGAAGTGTGGTAGCCTCGATGTAAACAGGATTCAGTGATACCTTCGCCATCCCTTTCTCCCTCTCAGCCAGCTTCGGCCCTGACTTAGGGTTTAACGCTAATGCTACATACCTGCACCTACAAAAGCCGCTGTGCTCGCTCGATAGCGCACCATCCGCGGCTGCCTTCGACCGTGAGTCCTTCGGCAGTGACACCTGTGGGCGAGCTCTCCACAGCCCAAATAGCTAAACAGCCATTAATCGGGGGCTTCATAAAGAAACTCAAGACACGGTTTCTCGTCTGGAGCTTTCTTCTGGGGGTAATTCTTCTCCCCGAATCGACACCTTGACGGTGTCTACCGGAATGTTCTTACCGCTGGCCTCTATTGCCTTGTTTACCACATGCAGCAGACTGGTACAGCAGGGAACCTCCATATAACCTATGGTGATTGACTTTATATCATTGTCGACGAAAATTTTCCCCAACTTCTCCACATAGAATTTACTATCGTCCAATTTTGGACAGCCAATCGCCAATATCTTATCCCTGAGCAAACGGTGATGAAAACCTGCCATGGCAAATGGGACGCAGTCAGCCGCAATAAGCAGCTCCGCCCCCTCGAAAAATGGAGCATTCACCGGCAGCAGGTGAATTTGAACAGGCCAGTTTCTCAGTTCCGAGGTTTCTCCAGCGATCTCTTGTACAGCTGCCGCAGGAAACTGCGACCGGAAATGTATCAGTTTTGAACCAGGACAGCCGACTTCGGCCTCTTGAGGTCGCTGTTTGTCGCGCAGCCTTTTGACGTGGTCTTCTGTAGCCTTTTCATCGAATGGGTCTGACTCCTTCATCACAATTTCTAGGGCTCCTTGAGGGCATTCACCTATGCAGGCACCCAAGCCGTCACAATAGATCTCTTTTGTAATTTTGGCCTTTCCATCCCGGATCTCGAGAGCTCCTTCAGCACAGGAAATCACGCATAACCCACAACCATCACATTTATCTTCATCTATCTCTACAATGCTTCTCACCGCCATATTGCACCTCCGCTCGTATTTTGACGATTTTCTGCAATCATAATAAGGTTTGCCCAGACTTGCTTTGATCTAAGTCAAAGAGCGGAACATTGACAGATTTTTCTCCCAGATCCTAGCCAACTCACTAGACCAAAAAAGCTAACATGGAATCTCACCTCTGGCAATGATAAAACTCGCCGCTAATTTGGAAGCGGATTTTGAGCAAAATCGTTCAGTGAAAGACGCACTTTGTCCACACAGAAAAACATGGGATAGTAGTGCAATGTTCCTCCCGTTAAAAGGCTTTAAAAATTTACCTTGGGTAATTATAATGGGTTGTGAGCGAAAGGGTTTGAACAAATGGATTGCCCATTCCTCTAGTTTCGAGTGATCGAGGGGAGAGAAGCATGACAGAAAAGACCATGGTTTCCATTGGTGAGGTTTATCTCAAAAGCGACCGCAGTTCTGGCAACATGGTGGTTCTCAAGGAGAAAGAAGAAGACCCCAATCATTTCGTCATGTTTGTGGGTGATTCGGAATTCGCCGCCATAGCCAAGGAAAAGGGATTAGTAGAGCCAAAGAGGCCCTTGACCCATGACCTATACCTACGAATAAGTGATAACCTAGCGGTGGAGTTCCTCCGAATAGAGATATACGACATGAAGGAAAACACGTACTACGCCAACGTGTTCTTTCGTGCCAATGCGCAGGAGCATATTGTGGACTGCCGCCCCAGTGATGCCGTGGCACTAGCGTTAAACAGGAAGATACCTATCTTTGTCAATAAGAAGCTGTTCCGCCGCGAACTTACGAGGGAAGAGATCAAGGAGTACGAGGAGATTTGTAAGACAGTAAAATTCTAGTTCCTTGGATGGATGCCAGGAAATGGGAATTTTGTGACCATTTTTTGGATCTCAAGCTGGCAAGATGGTAACCGTATGATTACTCTGCAGCTGACTCATTTGCCTTGACGATTTTTTCGGTCGCCTCTGCCAGGGCCACAAAGGCTCTGATGACATCGAAGTGCTGCATGATCAATTTTATATGGTGGTCCACCAGCTCGCTTTTGCTCACTTTCTCCAGTTCAGCTTTTATCTCTTCGGGTTTTAACTCCTGCTGGCTAATACGCTTAAGCTCGGGAAGTATCTGTTCGAATGCACGCAAAGTAGTCATTGGATCTTCCGTTTGTCCCATTTCCGGCTCCTCTCTTATTTTATTTTACCGCTACTCATTCAAGCGTCTCAGTGCTCTCCGGTGTTTCAGCCTGTTTCTCTCGCCCTTCCTTAGATGATAACAATGTCTTTTGATTGTGGACCCGACGTTTCCCTGAAAGTCTCTCTTGAGTCGCTTCAACCCTTGCTCAAAACTACTGAAATCTTGCCGCCTCTCGTCCTAGAAAAAATCTAGAAAGAATTCTTGGACATTAGAGGCAATGGAAGTAATCCGTATTTACGAAAGCCTCTTTTCTGGCTGTCCATGAGATACCCATTCTACTTGTACCGATAGCTAGAGAATTTCCAGCAGTTCGATCTTAAGGACTATTTCTTGTCCGGCCAGGGGATGGTTTCCGTCGAGGGTAACATCGTCTTCAGTGAGCTCTGTTACGATAAAATATCCGACGTCACCTTCTTGGAAACGAACTTCCAATCTCATGCCCAACTTTGGGTCAATATTTGTTGGTAGTTGTGTCCTCTCCAGGGTAACTTGCAGATCCTCCCTGTAGTCACCAAAACCCTCCTCGGGGGGGATTGCCACCGATCTAGTCTCTCCCACACTCATCCCAACAACTGCATTTTCAAAGCCTGGAATGACCATCTCTTGGCCAATAACAAACTCAAATGGTTCTCCTCCAACAGAAGAGTCAAAAATACTGCCATCGCCTAGAAGTCCCTCATAGTGCACTTTCACAGTGTCACCCGTCTTTGCCTGCACCATCTAACACCTCCCAAGTAAAATTTCAGAACTCTGTGGGAAAAAACATGTGTTGCTGCCTAGGGAAATTTCGAACACTCTGCTGTTTGTTACCATGGTAGCCCGGATATTTAATAAATGACCCGCCTGAGAAAAATAGCATTTCCCTGCTATTTCCCTTAGATCAGCATGTTTTGAGATGAAGGGGATTTATACTGGTGCAGCTACAGAGAGGGTAAGCCAAGAAATGGAAGTATTCCAAAAAAGAGGTAGGCAGAGATTATGCAACGCCAGTTCTATCCAGGCTTTGAAATCCTAAATGCCAGATAGAATATGCTGAATGCACCCTTAAAGAGAATTCTTCCCCGCAATCCATGACTGCACTGACCGTATTTCGCTGGTGAACATAGCAGCAATTTCCTTGATAATCAACCGGCAATCTGTTCAGGACTTTCCCCATTTTTTTCCTGGTTGATCCGGGATTTGCCTGGATGACCATCTCTTGACTATCCATTTGCATACTGTGGTACCCCTGAGACAGGGGGGAGTTCCTCGGGAAACCAGCATGAGTCGCTGTCATTGATCATAGAGCGTTACGCTGCTTGCCCAGTCCTGGCTCCGACGCAGATGGTGGTCCTCGTAAGCAGCAAAAGGACCACACCGGTTACTCCGATGCGGTTTCCCTCGCAGCTCACCCTGTCCTTATGTGTGGCACGGGGGGCAAAGCCAGACATTTTCACCTGCCCTCCAAGATACATTCGCTCTTCCACACAGTCTAGAAGAATGAGCCTCTCATCTTTTGGGAAAACTTCTGGCATTCTATTCTGGCAACTAGCTTGAAGATGATTCTGGTTCTTGTGAGCGAAAAACTCTGATCCTGATAAGGGCGTTTTCAAACATCTCCTCCACCTGAAAGCAAAATGTTTCCCATTTTACTTCTTCACTGATTTCGGGTAACCGACCAAAGAGGGTCAAGACGAGCCCGGCAAGAGTCTGATATCCATCTTCTGGCAAATTCCATTTTAACCATTTGTTCAAGTCACGTATTGAAATGCTAGCGTCGATCAGAAAAGAGCCATCTTGCTGTGGTTGGATCTTGCGAAGAAACCTATCATGTTCATCTTGGATCTCACCTACTATCTCCTCAAGGATATCCTCCAGGGTTACAATGCCAACAACCTCGCCGTACTCGTCAACCACAAAGGCTAAGTGCGTCCTGGTCCTCTGAAAATCCACCAACTGCTGACGGACCGTTTTAACCTCAGGCACATAGCTCGCCTTGCGCATTATTTTTCGCAGAGAAAAATCACCAAGTGAACCGGACCACTTGAGCATATCCCGAATGTGGATAAACCCCACCACCTCACCTTTGTCCTCTTTATATAGAGGATAGCGAGAAAACTCGCTGCTTTTTATCCCAGCAAGAACATCATGATAGGGTGTGTTCATTTCGAAGGCAACCATGTCTCGGGTGGGTATCATCACAGACTCAACCGAAATGCTGTCCAGAGCCAAAACTGCCTGAAGCATTTCCTCCTCTCTTTTCTTCAAAATCCCTTCCTCAGCGCCTACCTGTATCATTGCTGCAATTTCCTCGATACTCGCGAGAGCACCAGGTCCAGGCTTCTCCAGACGCGCCAGAACAATAAGCATGTTACTCATTGCCGAAAGCACCCGGACCACGGGATACAGTACCTTGATGAGTCCATAAATGGGCCGGACAATAAGAATGGCTAGCTGCTCCGGATAGTACGCTGCAATGGTTTTGGGGGTCATTTCCGCAAACACGAGGATGATTAGGGTCATGATCAGGGTAGCCCAGATCACTCCGCCCTCACCCACCAGACTTATGGCCATCCAGGTAGCAAGAGCCGAAGCCGCTACATTGACCAGGTTATTCCCCAGAAGGATCGTACCAATAAACTTCTCAGGTTCCCTTAGGGTCTTCTCCACCAGCCGGGCTCGCCTTCTTTTCCGGCTAAGGTGCCGGATACGCCAGCGATCAACAGCCATCAGAGCGGTCTCTGATCCCGAAAAAAAGGCTGAGGAGACAATAAGAAAGATTAGTCCCAGCAGAACAAAAGGCCAGGTTGCCAAACTCATAACCTCTCCTTCACTTTATGAATTGACCCTGCCAAGGTGGCCGAGTCCGCATAATACAGAAGTTCGCTTGCCTCTAAAGGTACAGTTTGTTATATAGAAACCGAGGGATGGAGTGCTGTTCACGGTTTTCCTTCACCTCAGAAGCCTCTGCTGTGTAAAGAAAGAAATTGGCCTTCTTCCGACCAGCAGGGGCTTTCTTGTACGAGGAGGTAGATTACGTATGACGAGAGATGAGGAAAAAATCCTGAAGATTGCTAAGGAAGTGGTTGTAAAATTCATTGAGATCGGTCGGGTTTCTCCAACGCAGTTTGATGGTGTTTTTC
>Ga0209536_100005152_pt1 | contig 20425 bp, 17 predicted proteins | sample DeeMarSeWOR28_12_FD_187461 | JGI IMG/M metagenome (GOLD analysis project Ga0209536, IMG submission 187461) | Marine sediment microbial communities from White Oak River estuary, North Carolina - WOR-2-8_12 (SPAdes) (version 2) | ecosystem: Environmental > Aquatic > Marine > Intertidal zone >...
GTGTTACTTGAAAATACCACTTTAGGCACGTAGCTCAGGGGGAGAGCGCTACCCTGACACGGTAGAAGTCGCGAGTTCAAATCTCGCCGTGCCTACCATTAGTTTTCAGAGGGGTTACAGAAGAACCTGTATCCCCTTTTCTATTTGCCTAAATAGCTGCAATTGATCCGACGCTTCTTGATCCGCAATATTCTTTCGATCGCTAAAACCGAAAAATAAGGTTTGCGAAAATTAAATTATTAATTATATTACTGAATAAATTATATTTTCGGATAGCACCGGCGTTCTTAATCGGCAAAGAATGACCGTTGCACCCTTTCGAACGCAATTTTTCAACAACGCTTTTATTCAAATCAGATTAATCAAGAAAAGGTTTTTGTCATGCCGTCTGGAAAAGGCCTGATTGTTTTAATGGGCTCCGGTGAGCTGACCGCCACCATGGTTGAGGTTCACAAGGAATTGCTGGGGCGAACGGCGGCGGCGCCCAAAGCCGTCTTTTTAGATACGCCGGCCGGTTTTCAACTCAACGTTGACCAAATTTCCCAGAAGGCCCAGGATTATTTCAAGGCGCATGTACAGCATCCCTTATCGGTTGCTTCGTTCAAATCAAATGAAACCATTACGCCTTACGAAGCCGAGCAGGCCTACCATTTATTGCGTGCAGCCGATTTTGTACTCATCGGACCCGGAAGCCCGACCTATGCGGTGCGCCAATGGCAACAATCATCCATACCGGAGATCCTCATCAACCGCATCCGTGAGGGCGGGTGCCTGGTGGCTGCCAGTGCGGCCGCGCTGACGGTGGGGCGTTTTACACTTCCGGTTTATGAGATCTATAAGGTCGGGCAAGCGCTGCACTGGGTGGAAGGCATGGATATCCTCAAGCATTTCGGCTTCAATCTTGTGGTGGTGCCGCACTGGAACAATGCTGAAGGCGGTAATCATGACACCCGCTTTTGCTTTATGGGCCGACCCCGATTCGGTCAGCTTGTCTCTCTTTTGCCGGAAGACATATCGATTCTGGGCCTGGATGAACACACCGCCTGCATCCTGGATTTTGAGAAAGATGAGGCCGTTATCAAGGGGATCGGGTCGGTCACCCTGCAACGATCGGGCAGTGAAATGGTTTTTGATACGCGCGAACGGTTTTCGCTTGAGGTGCTTCGCGGCGGAGATGGCGGCAGGCAATGGAAACAGACATCCGCCGGGCCGCAGGCCCCAGAAACGGAGACGGTGACCGAGAGCGGTGATTTCTGGAACCAAATCCATGAACTTGAAACGGATTTTTATGAAGGACTTGCGGCCCACGAGGCCCCAAAAACCACCAATGCCCTGCTTGAACTTGATCGAATCATATCACAGGCGCAACAGGATTTAGAAAATGAAGAATTTATCACACAGGCGCGAGACACCTTGCGGGAGCTGATTGCTATACTTGGAACCCGGCTGGGGGCCGCACCGCGCAGTGAAGCCGATTGTCTGGCGCCGGTGGTGCAACAACTGCTGGATGCTAGAGAACAATTTAGAAAACAAAAACGATTTGATGCGGCCGATGCTATTCGAGACAGCCTGCAAAGAGCAAACATCATCATTGAAGATACCGAAGAGGGCTCTCGTTGGCGGCTGAAGTCGTAAGAAGGTTCAAGCAGAGGTTCTGGGTTCAAAAATTTCAGGATTTAATTGCCAGGTTTATAGCTGTAGGCTATCGTTCTCTGAAATCTGACTTTTTCGGTTGTTATCTAACCTCTGAATCTTTGAACCGTGAACCTGGAACCCAGAACGTCTGAAGCTCGATTCTGCAAATATTTTAGCATAGGGAATTAATGACGATGTTTACCCATCCTACACTATCGATTCTTGCTGTTAGTGAAAAAGAAAATTCTTGGCTGCATCCATTTTTTTCTTACTTAGAATCCATCTCCCACGTCAAACTGGCCGTCGATCCCGAAATTCCGGAGGATCTGAGCCCTTATGACGTCGTTATTACAGCCAACACGGCCAACCTGGGTGAGGGCAGCGATCACCTTCACCGATTTGTCCTTGCCGGAGGGGGCTGGCTGGGTTTGGTGCACTTATCCGAGAAACCCCTTCCTGAAATTTTTGGCGCGCAAACCCGACCGGTCGGGCCGGCAACGGAATTGCGAGTTTTGTTTCATGATTCCAACCATGCCATTGCCCAACGACTGCCCGATGCCATTTATTTAAATGGCTTTTATCATTGTTTTGAAAAAATCGCGGATAGCGCTGAAATTATTCTATATGCCGACTGGCATTACAACCACATCCCGGTGTTAATCAACCGTTCAGCCGGGGATGGTAAGGTCGCTGCCACCACACTGCAAGCCTATGACGATCACGTCCTGCAAAAAATTCTATATCGCCTCCTGCGTTACCTGGCCGGGCAGGATGAAGGCCATCAGACTCTGGGCGTCGGCTTGCTGGGCTATGCACCGTCTGTCGGCAAGGTGCACGGCCTGGGTGTTGGCGTTACACCCGGTTTAGTGCTGCGGGCAGCCTGTGATTTAAATCCCGAGCGTTTGAAACAGGCGCTGCACGATTTTCCCGAATTAAAAGCATATAGATCGGCAGAGGACCTCGCGAACGATCCAAGCGTTGATGTTGTCATCATCGCGACGGCACCGAATTCCCATGCCGATCTGGCCGTCCAGATGATGGACGCCGGTAAACATGTGGTTTGTGAAAAACCGCTGGCGATAAATTTCAAAGAGGCCGCAGCGATGGTGGAGATGGCGGACAAAAAAAAGGTGCATTTAAGCTGTCACCAAAACCGGCGCTGGGATGTCGACTATCTGGCCATTAAACAGGCCCTGCTGGATGGGATGATCGGCGATCTTTTTTATCTTGAAACCTTTGTCGGCGGTTTTAACCATCCTTGCGGATACTGGCATTCACATGTGGATATTTCAGGAGGCCTGGCTTATGATTGGGGCGGTCATTACCTCGACTGGATCGTGAGCATGGTTCCAGCACGTGTCAAAACTGTCATCAGTACCTCCCAAAAGCGCGTCTGGCATGATGTCACCAATGCCGATCAGGAGCGCATTCAGATCCGTTTTGCCGGCGGGCAGGAGGCCGAGTTCACCCATTCCGACATCGCAGCTGTGCGCAAGCCCAAGTGGTATTTGCTGGGAACCAAGGGGGCCATTATCGGCCACTGGAGGGATGTGGTCGAATACGAGATCGATCCGGACCTTTATTTCGAGCAACATGCTATTCCGGCCACAGAAATGCCGGCAGACTTAACCTTGCACCGGCGTCACCATTCCGGTCAGATCGTCACCCAAAACCTTGCCATCCCCCGACGACAGCATTATCTTTTTCATCAAAATATGGCCGATCATTTGTTGACCGGTGAACCCCTTGCAGCACCCCTCGAGCACGCCATTCGTGTGGTCGCCATTTTAGAAGCTGCCGCCAAATCCGCCGCCAACGGCGGCACTATGGAGGTGGTGGATGCGTAAAACGGTCAAATGGGGTGTGTTGGGCAATGCCACGATAGCACAGCGCTGCGTCATGCCCGCTATTAACAAATCAGTCAACGGCACGCTGCATGCCCTGGGCACCCGTTCACCGGAGCATGCCGGGAAAGTGGCCAGAGAAAACAGGATTGCGCGTATTTACGACAGCTATGATGCTTTGCTGATGGATCCGGAAATAGATGCCGTTTATATTCCGCTGCCCAACCATCTTCACCGCCCCTGGGCGTTAAATGCGCTCAACGCCGGCAAACACGTGTTGTGCGAAAAGCCCCTGGCATGCAATGCCAAAGAGGCCCGGGAAATGGTTTCTGCAGCCAGGGATGCCGGTCGATTGCTAATGGAGGCCTTTATGTATCGCTTTCATCCCCGGAGCCGGCGGATAAAGCAGATGGTTGCAGAGGGCCGCATTGGAACGCCCTGTCTTGTTCGGTCGGCTTTTTGTTTTCGGATGCGTGAAAAAGACTGGATGGACGCGGATAACGCACGCTTGAAGCCGGAAATGGGCGGGGGCGCATTACTGGATGTCGGATGTTACAGTGTCAGTGTGGCACGCTGGTTGTTGGGAGCCGAGCCCACACGGGTGCAGGCCCAGGCAGTTTATCATTCAGGGGGGGCAGATGTGCATCTTGTCGGCTCGTTACGTTTTGGCGACACCGGTTTAGCCGCTTTTGAGGCCAGCTTTGTTTCTGCATTGCAGCAAACATTTACCGTGATTGGCCCTGAAGGTGCGATTGAATTGCCCCATAATGCATTCGTGCCCTGGGAAAAGGACGCCGTGTTCACGTTGCGGCGCTATGAAGAGGAAACCGGGCAGGAACATATTATACCGGGAGCAGATGAGTATCAGCTTATGGTGGAGCATTTTGCGGATACGGTTCTTTCAAAATCTGAACTCACGTACCCTGCGGACGAAAGCGTACGAAATATGTTGGTGCTGGATGCCCTGGCGCAAGCCGCGCGCACAGGGAAAACGGTTAAATTATAGCAGGTTCCATGGTTCAAGGTTCAGCGTTCAAAGGTTGTTTTAACCCCGAACCTCTGAACCCCGGGCCAGGCTTCCGAGATGTTAATGTCCGTGAACGCTAAATACACCGTAACGAAAGAGACGTTTGATTCGATCAATGCGTACTGGCTGAATCCTCACGACCATCTGAACTGGGATTGCCTTTTTGTACTGCCCGGGTGGTTAAAAGCCTGGTGGGACACATTCGGCTCAGGACGGATTCCCTATCTGTGCTCGGTTCGGTTTAAAAATGAGCTGATCGGTATTGCGCCTTTTATGATTCAAGATGAATCAGCCCATTTTATGGGTGATGCGGATGTCTGCGATTATCTGGATGTTATTGTTTGTCCCGGAAGAGGCATTGAATTTTTTGAAGCTCTCGGGCAACATTTTAGACAGCAGGGCATCTCCCGATTGGATCTGGGCGCCATGCGGGCAGAATCGGTTGTTCTCAGTGACATTTCCGCAGCTGCGAAACGGCTTGATTACAAGGTTTTCTGCGAACCGTCGGATGTCAGTATGGAGCTGGAGCTGCCGTCGACGTGGGATGCGTTCTTAAAAGGGTTGACCGGAAAGGAACGACATGAAATAAGACGCAAACTCAGACGGCTCAATGAGGCTGCGCGCATCAACTTTCGGGTCGTCGAAAGCAGGGCTGAAGTTGTTGAACAGATCGACACATTTTTTGAACTATTTAAATTGAATCGATCGGAAAAGTCGGACTTTATGACCGGTCAAAGGGCCTCATTCTTTCGCTCCATGGCAGAAGCGTTGGCAGAAACCCGTATCTTGAAGCTTTTTTTTCTGGACCTTGATGAGGTTCCTGCTGCCACCGTAATGTGTTTTGATTACAATTCGACCGTGTATCTTTACAATAATGGTTATGACGATCGATATCGCTCGCTGAGCATCGGGCTGCTCAGCAAAGTGTTTACGATACGGGATAGTATTGAGCGCGGCAAAATCAAATACGATTTTCTTAAGGGCACCGAAGTTTACAAAAAGCGCTTAGGAGGCAAACCGGTCCAACTATACAGATGCCGGGTTGAACTGCGGTGACGCAGGATTCGAATCTCGAAATCTTGAAATCTTGTTGAACGAAAACGGGAGGGAACAGCTTTGAAACCAGATCAGTTGCAGATTGCGATGTTCAGCATCCATTCGAGCCCGATCGGCGAGTTAGGGACTAAAAATACGGGCGGCATGAGCGTTTATATCCGTGAGCTTGCCCGGCAATTGGGCGCCCGGGGCCATTGTATTGATATTTACACCCGACTTAACGGCAGCAAACACAACCGGATCATTGATTTGGATGACAACGTACGTTTAATTCATTTAAGTGCCGGCAATAATAGTTACATTCACAAATTGACCCTTTATTATTACCTGTCGGATTTCTTCCGGGCACTCCAAAAATTTAGAGAGCAGGAAAACCTGCAATACGATTTGATCCACAGCCATTACTGGCTGTCCGGTCGTCTGGGCAGCTGGGTACAGGATCGCTGGAACCTGCCCCATATTGTCATGTTTCATACGCTGGGAACAGTGAAAAACATTGCCGGTGTGGCCGATCAGGAACCCGATCTTCGCATTGCCACTGAAAAAAAACTGGCCAAAACCTGCCAGCGTATTCTGGCGCCTACCGTCAGGGAAAAAAATAACCTGCTCACTTATTATAACGCGCCGGCGGGGAAAATCGGTGTTGTTCCCTGCGGTGTCAACCTGGATCTGTTCCAGCCAATGGATCGGGCAGCGGCAAGGCAGCGTTTAGGCTTTGATGGTGATGAATCCATTGTATTGTACGTCGGCAGATTCGATCCGATTAAGGGAATCGACAGGTTGCTCGAGGCGACGACTCATCTGCGACACCACCGGCGGCTGCGGCTGATTATCATTGGCGGCGATGGGCCCGATAACGCCGAGTACCAAAATCTGCAGAAATTGGCGTACAAATTAGGCATTCAAAATAAAGTGACCTTCGTGGGGCGAATAGAGCAGAACCATCTGCCGCCCTATTATAGCACTGCGGATGTTTTGGTGGTACCTTCATATTATGAAAGCTTTGGACTTGTGGGGCTCGAATCCCTGGCCTGCGGGACACCCGTGGTTGCCACTGAAGTGGGCGCGATGAGGAGCATTCTGCGAAATGGTGAAACCGGGCGAATCGTCGCCGATGCCAATCCGCGCTCATTGGCGCAGGCGATCGAAGCATTTATAGCCCGACCCGGTTCAGAGAAACCATCGACCGATATGATTCGGGCATCGGTTCTCAAGTTTGGTTGGGCAAACGTGGCCGCGGCAGTCATTGATGAATACAACACCTTATTCAAACAGATGAATTTTGAAGTCTCGGCTAACGCTTCCGCAAGAGTTTCTTCTTTTTTCTAAAATGCCATCATCCAGTTTTCTAAAAAGGCCAACGAGTGCTTGAGGTCATCAAATGCGAATACTTCAAGTGACACGCTTCCGGTAAATCGTTTTAAAATTGCCCGGATCGGTTCCCTAAATGTATCCGGCAATTTGTCCAGCGCCAAATGGTCGTGTTCGTTTTTAACGCCATGCAGGTGAATAATGGAAGTTATATCGTAATATTCATTGAACAGGGCGTTTGGGTCATATCCGTGCGCGATCAGATGCCCGAGGTCCAGACATACGCTTAGGTTAAGCTCGGCAAGGATGTCATCGAGCATATCAAATCGATAATCCAAGGTTTCTACCGCGATGGATTCCGCCGCTATTCCGCCGGCCAGTATTTTTTCGAGATTTTTAAACACGCGCTGCTGCCAGTTTTTGACAGTATCTGTGTCAAATGATTTTTGGCTATATGGAATATGCAGCGAATAAGCAGTGGGACAAAGCGGGGCGACGCGATCGATAACGCTTAAAACCGTGTTTACGGCCTGCTGCTGTTTTTCAGGCTGCGCATCACTGATGGATACATCCGTTGGCAGGTGAATATTATAAGCCAGGTCGTGTTCGCGGGCCAGATGGGAAAGTTCCTCTATAACCGAATTTGAGGGCAGCGCATCGGCGGGCAAACTTTCGAATAGCAACAATTCGATTTCATCGAGATAGGGTCCCAGCATTTTTACGTTGGGGATGTAGCCAGCTGGATATATAAACGAGGTCGTGCCGAGTTTGAAGGGAAAAATTCTTTTATACGATCTGGCCAATGACGGATACATGTTCACCAAGGGTTCCGGAACAACTTCTAATCATTATCGACGATACGATATGTGCTTTGAAAGCTTGAATTTAAACACGAAATCTTAAAAGCACGAAACATTATTTTTTAGTTTTTCGTGTTTTTGTTCTTTCGTGCTTTCGTGGTGAATTAATCTTTTTAGTTGTGGCTTGTCCGGATTTCTATTTTTCAATGCCCACTCTGGCTTCCACTCCATTTTGGAAATAATGCTTTACAGCTTTCATCTCCGTAACCAGATCTGCTTTTTCAATAATCCTGGCGGATGCACCGCGTCCGGTAACAACAAGCTCCAAATTTTTTGATTTTGCATCAATGATATCAAGCAGAGCCTGTTCTGAAACAAGTTCAAACTTCACTGCAATGTTGGCCTCATCCAATACAACCATATCATATTTGCCCGATGAAATAATTTCCATTACCCGGGCGATCCCTTTTTGGGCTGCTTCAACATCCCCCCTTGTGGGGGTCCCACTGATAAAGCCTCCCAATCCGAATTGTTCCACAGTGATAAGGTCCGCGAACCTTTTCAGGGCTTTGATCTCACTATATTCGTCCGCCTTGATGAATTGAGCGAAGAAAACCCTCAACCCGGCGCCCGCGGCCCTGATGGATAGCCCCAGCGCTGCGGTGGTTTTCCCTTTTCCATCCCCTGTGTAGACATGAACTTTTCCCTGCATTGCCTTGCCTCACTTTTTCCCACAGCTACAGGTTTGAAGCTGTGCCCGCCTGTAATGAATATCAAACCTACTTACGATAAAGCAGACCGCTCCGGTTTTTAGACCGATAAGCAATGTGAGCGGCTTATTTTTGATGCAGAATATCTTCCGGTACGACGCCTTTCAGATGAGGGAAGGCATCGGTCATGTGGGGTAACTGCATGGCCTCCATGAACTCACGTTGAAAGTCGGGCTCTATTGTCAGTTCGATATATTCCACATTTCGCGATACCCAGTCGGCTTCTTTGCGTTTGTCCCGGTTCAAAAGCGCCGCCCGGCATCCGTCTCCGGCGGCATTGCCTATGGATACAATCTTTTCGATGTCACAGTCCGGAAAGAGACCCATGATCAGGGCTTTTTCACGGTCCACATGGGTGCCGAATGCGCCGGCAATTTTTACTTTTTGCGGTTTGTCCACCTGCATGCGTTTTAGCATAAGCTTGCAGCCGGCGTAGAGCGCTCCTTTGGCCAGTTGTATCTGGCGCACATCTTTTTGGGTAATCACAATGTCCTTGCCGATGCTGGTCTCCTCCGCCCAGGCTAAAACGAATTCTGAAATTTTGGTGTCCGGGTTTATACGGAAGCGGTCGGATTTCTGTCCCTTTTTATTGAAGGCGCCGCTGTTGGTGATAACGCCGGCTCTGAAAAGCTCGGCCAAAACATCGAGGATGCCGGACCCGCAGATACCTTTGGCTTTCATCTCCGACGGCTTGGCGTATTTACGCCAGGCATCCTTTCCAATGACCTTGTAATCCACTTCATGGGTTTCGGGATCAATTTTGATCCGCTCAATCGCACCCGGCGCAGCGCGCATGCCGAAGGTCAATTGGGCACCTTCGAAGGCCGGACCGGTAGCACAGGAAGAAGATATCAATTTATCGCTGTTGCCCAGCACCAATTCGCCATTGGTTCCGATGTCGATAATGAGCTGAACTTCATCTTTTTGGTAAGGCGCTTCTGCAATCAAAACGCCCACGTTATCCGCTCCCACGAATCCGGCTTCATTGGGCAATATAAAAACATACGATGACGGATTGATATGGATACCTACATCCCGGGCCCTGATGTCCAGGCTGTGATGGATCACGGGCGGAAAAGGCGCCAGCGCCACATGTTGCGGGTCGAGCTGCAGAAGGATGTGATGCATAGCCGTATTGCAGGCAATCGTCATATCTTCGATGTCGTTGTGGGAAAGTCGCAGGTATGTTTTTCCCTTTTGCGGTGTTTCCACCCATCTGTCCGGACGTTTGTCGCCTTTTTTCTTTTTCACCTTTTTTTTAGGGGGGTGCGTTGACTGTATCGCCTCGTCGATGAGCCGGTTGAGTCCCGCCACTATGTCATTACTCATTTTTTCAAGCCCGTCCGGGTTCATCATATGATAGGTGATGCGGCTCATCACATCTTCACCGTACTTGCACTGCGGGTTCATCATGGATACCGTGTCGATGACCTCCATCGTTGAGAGATCACAAAAATACACCGCCACCGTGGTGGTGCCGATATCCACCGCCAGACCATAGCTGGTTTCGAATTTACCCGGTCGGATACGTATGATTTCCTGATCCATCCAGACACTGACGGTGACCCTCCAATCCCCTTGGCGCAGCGCCGAAGGTACCTGGCGCAGTGTCTGTATATCAATTTTCAGGTTCTTGAGATCATACCGGTCTTTGAGCTGTTTACAAATGCGTTCAAAATCTGCGGTGGGATCTTCAAATGCCGGTTTATCCACCGCTACCGTGTACAATTTAACGGCCGGGTTATGATCGATCTGAATGTCGCGGGCAGCCTTGCTGACAATCTGTTTGCCGGCGCGGGATTCCTCGGGCACAAAAACAAGGAGGTCTTTTTCTATCCGGGTGACGCAACCCAGCCGGTAACCCGCCTGCCTGTCTGCGGCATTGATAAACTTTTCCTCCTCCTGCTGCCAGGGGCTTACATGCGATCTTTTGGAATCGATGTCGTATTTCTCGAAAAACCCTTCTTCGATACGAACCTTGCATTTACCACAGGCCCTTTTTTCACCGCACAAAGCCTCGATGTCCGCGCCCAGAAGGCGCGAGGCTTCGATTATCGAGACACCTTTTGGGACCTGACCCCTGCGACCTGAGGGCTGAAAGATGACCTTGGCCATATTTTCATCCATTCGTCGTTCTCCTCTTTTTTTCAGCCGGCCTGCGCCCGGTCTGCTAATCCTGCTCCTGCAATTTTCTCAGCTGGCTTATCATTTTAATGGCCTCCTGCACGGCGTTGCCGGCGGATTCGGCATATCCGTCTGCTCCCCAGAGCTTTGCCACATCCTGGGTCACGGGGGCGCCACCCAGCATAATGGCCACCTTTGGATTCTTGGCCTTGATCATCTCAATGACCTTTTTCATGCCGACCATGGTTGTGGTCATCATGGCCGACATGGCCACAATTTCGGCATCCGTTTTAAGCTGTTCTTCGACAAATTTTTCGAGTGGAACATCGCGGCCCAGGTCATGAACTTCAAAACCGCCCACTTCAAACATCAGCTTGATTATATTTTTGCCGATATCATGTACATCACCCTGTACCGTACCGATGACGACCTGTCCCATTTTCTTTACGGCATCCTGTTTAATGTGAGGTTTGAGAATATCCAGTCCCGCATACAGCGCATCGGCCGACATCAAAAGTTCCGGAACAAAATATTCCTGTTGATCGTAGAGATCTCCGACGGTTTCCATACCCGCAGCCAGACCATCCATGATGGCCTCGAAGGCATCCAGGCCCTCATTCAGTGCGATTTGAGCCCACTCCCGCGCCATATCTTCTTCAAATTCTACCACCGCCTCAGCCAGCTTTTTTAGGATCTCTTCCTTTCTTTCATCTTCCATCTTCAGGCCTCCTTCCCAATCAAAGGATCGGGTATGGTTTTCAACGGGCAATCATTAACCATTCGCTTTAAAGTCGTCCCACAGCCGGGGAAGCTTGTGTGCCGTATTTTCGCACAGTTTTTACATACGCCTCAACATTTTCCTTTTTCATATCCGGCCAGAGGTCACAGCCCGGCCAGACGGCATCGACACCATCATCGATACATTTTTTGATCACCGGCGCCACATCGGCAAGATCGCCCGTCACCAGGGTGCCGTAAGGATCAAAATTTCCCAGCAAGAGCACGTCGCTGCCCAGTTTTTTACGGGATTCAGCGACATCGTTTTTTTGATCGACGCTCAGGGCATCGGCGCCGCATTCATTCATCATTTCGATAATCAGATCGGTAGATCCGCAGATATGATTGATGGTTGGGATCTCCAGAGCCTCGAAGATCCTTACGAGATTCGGCTGAATTACCGTTTGCCAAACTTTTGGTGACAGCAGATCGGATCCGGACCCCATTTCGCGAATATTCATATAGTCCACACCAATGGTTTGATAATGGCGGGCGACTTTGATGACCAGATCGGTCATTTTCGACAGAAGGGTCGCAACTCTTTCTCTATCCTTGCGGATTCCCTTAAGTAAAAGGTCTAATTCAAAAACCTGACCCGCCATGGTGAAAGGACCCAACACCCAGCCGCCGATGGCAAGATTGTCGCCGATCCGGGACTTTAAAATTTCAAATGCCTCGTCCACTATCGACATGCGCCCCCTGTTGAGAAAATCCTCAGGGATTTCGACATCATCGGGGTTGTCCCACTTTGTCGGCACAGTGGGGTAAAGAATGTCTTCGGCGCTGTCGTAGAGACTGACACCACGCCCCAGAGCCTCGGGTACGGTGCACATATCGTAGGGAATAACCACGGCATCGAAACCGAACATTTCTGCTGTCAGCATAGCTGACCCCGCCAGGTTTTCGGCGGATGTATGAACCTTTGCAAATCGGATGCCCATCTCATTTATGGCCTGAATGGCGACCATGCCCATACCGCTGAAACATGGCATGGTATCGATGGGTTCGCGTTGAAAAAGCCGCATCACCCTCTCTTTGGGGGTTAATTCAGGCATCGGATACTCCTTTCTGATTCATTCGTTTCTGCACCAAACTTAACTTAGGATTGTACCTTTTTCAGCTGATCCACGAAATCAGGAAACAGTTTAAAAAGAGGATGATCGGGTACTTTGGGCAATTTTTTTGTCTCGGCAAAGACCGATGTGGCCAAAAAAGCATCGGCCATGGCTACAGCAGGAAAGATCCGCTGTGCACCGGCCATCGGTCCCGAGAAGACCATGTCGTGGTAAAAAAATGAAGAAAGTGCTTCCAGGGCCGCATCGGCCGCGGACCACCCTTTAAAGCCCCAGAGTTCTCTTGCCCGCCTCCACATATAAGACCCGTTACTCGGCGCGCTGACAGCCGGGACTCCCCACTGCGCTTTTACCATGCGATTTGCGATTCCACATAGGGCCGCTGCGGGACCGTTCATGACCGAAGTGTCTATAAAAATACTTTCAAACTCCGCCCCCACTTTTTCAATAACATCCAGGAGTCTCTGGGCACCGGTTATGCGGCCGCTCGGCATCTGATCCTGCGGGTCGAAAGCGACCAGCAAAACATGCTTCACGCCTATTTGTGAAATTTCCCGAATCTCTGTTTCGATCTCCTTTTCCCAGACCGTCAGGCTGTTGTAAAACATGCGATCCAGCAGCCCTCTGTCAGCGCAGTGGGCCGCGCCTTCCAGTTTGGGTTTTAGCGCCCAGGCATCGATGCAAAAGGGCATCTGGGTCACCGATGTCAGGAAATCAATGAAAACGTTAAATTCCGCTCCTGTGTTGGCGACAATGTCCGCCATTCCCGGAACACCGGTCTCCCGGGAGAGTTTGTCCTGGGTTTTGAGCAGCGCTGCAGCCCGCTTTTCGTCAAAGCCGTCTTTGCGTTTGCCCTTAAAGATGCGGTCGCCCTTCTGGAAAATAGATGAGCAGACGACAGTCGGGTATTGCCCGGGTTGCCCGCCAATTTTTACGCCTCCCACTTCACAAACTTTTTGTTCCGTGTCAAATGTAAACATGTCAATCCTCATGCCGATAATCCAAAGCGGCCGTCAACGATTTTAAAAACCGAGCGTTGCGAGTGCGGTGGTGGCCAGAACGATTCGGTTCATCGCCCGCGCGGCCGCTACCTCCGGAAGCAAATCATCACCTGCCATTTTTTTCATTGGCCATTGTCCGGGTGCAGCACTGAATCTCAACGCCCACCGCCAATGAGCAGCCCGCTTTTAGAATTAAAATTGGTGGTTGTTGTTGATATCAAAAAAACGGCCATAATTGAAGATCGAAATTTTTCTTTTTGCGGTCCGAATTTCGACCGACCTGTTTTAGGACGAATAGAAGGACAAAGATCTACGATGTGATTAGAAGTGGTTTCCAGGAAGAGATCGCTCAACGCAGGCAGGCACGGCTGAAGGCGGCCGATCAACAATCCGCAAACGTAAAACTGAATGCCGCCGGCATAATTATTTATCCGTTACCAGTATCCGGCAGAAGCCATTAAAAACAATCCCGCTTCGGTTAATTCCGTCATGGCGCCCAGCATATCCCCCGTGATGCATCCCAAGCGCTTCTTATAGAAAAAAAGAATGGAACTGATGATGATCGCAAAGGCCAGGTTGAGCCAGAGTGCCTTTAGCCCTAAGCCTAAAGAAAGGCCAACGGGTAACAGCAGGCCCCAGAAGTGCATCCAGGATAATTTTTCATGGAAAAAGGGTTTAGCGGTGCCGTCAGGCCGTCCGTAAGGCAGATAGCGCATACCAAACAGGATTCCGGCTCTGGCATAGGCCGGAACCATGATCAAAAAAAGACTGCGATGGGTGCTCAGGCTTGCCATGCCGCTCCATTTTATGGCCAATCCGAATAAAATCGCCACCAGACCCATGGCCCCGATGCGGCTGTCTTTCATGATCTCAAGTGCTTTATCGCGGGAACGCGGAGCCAGCAGACCGTCGGCGGCATCTCCCAATCCATCGATGTGAAAGGCGCCGGTTAACACGGCCAGCAGAATTATATCGAGCAGGGCCGCAACCGGTGGCGTCCAGAATCTTACGGCGATCGCGTCGAAAGCCGCCACGGCCAGACCGAGCAGAATACCCACCAGCGGGAAATAGGGGACCATTTTGGGCGGATCAAACGCTTGGCTCTTTCCCAGTGGGAGTATCGTGATGAATTTTAGGGCTGCGATTAAATTGCGCATAAGCTCAGCGGTTCAGGGTTCAAAGGTTCAAGGTTCAGCGTTCAGGGTCCATAAATAAGGACTGAGTGCTGAGGACTGAGCAAAAAAAAACTGCCTGATACGCGGCCACTTTAACATGACTTGTCGTTTTCCGGACTGAATCGTCCTCAAGAGGCCATGAGATGTCCTTTTACGGCACGGGCTGGCACGGTTAATTTCGCCCTTTTCTTATTCGATAAAACTCAGACCCCAGCACTCAGTCCTCAGTCCTATCCTTTGACGGTAACCGGAATTCCCGCGACCATCCAGATCACTTTATCGGCGGTTTTTGCCACGGCCTGGTTGGCCAGCCCCATGATGTCCCTATATTGCCGGGCGAGCCTGTTTTCCGGAACGATGCCGGCGCCGACCTCATTGGAAACGATGACAATCTGGCCCGTGGCTTTGTCAAGCGTATCGATTAATTGGGAAATCGTTTCTTCTATTTGTTTTTCATCATCGGTTTCCATCAAAAGATTATTCACCCAAAGGGTCAGGCAATCTATCACAATAACATCCGCCCTGCGGCTGTTTTGCACGATGGCCTCCGGTAACCTCAGCGGTTCCTCAACGGTCGTCCAGCTCTTGCTGCGCGCCGTCTGATGCATTGCGACCCGCTGTTTCATTTCATCATCTTGCGGCACACAGGTGGCGATATAAATCTTCCGCTGTGCGGGCACCTTTTCAGCTGTTTGCAGCGCATAGGTGCTTTTGCCGCTTCGGCATCCGCCGATAATAAACATGATTTTGTTCATTGTTTTATTCTCTATTTCCGACTAACTCTGCGATACGTTCCACATCGACATGTTTTTTGAAATGTTCGGCCAGCAGATCATATTCGCGGTTGCGGGCGTCGATTCCGCCAACGTCGGATACATCGAAGTCTTCGATGCCAATGTGGTCCAACCAAAATTTCAGGATCGCAGGGTTGTCAAACAGACCGTGAATGTACGTGCCCATAATTTTTGAATCACCGGATATACAACCATCCTCGTCACGGCAGGGACGATTGTTACGCTCGACGATATTGAGCAGGGGATTTCCGCCCGTTCTGACGGTCTGGCCCATGTGAATCTCGTATCCGGCGCCACGCAGACCGTTCCAGGAAAATTGGGTCAAGGTCGTCGCTTTGGGTGCTTTTAAAACGGTTTCAATCGGCAGCAATGCCAGCCCATCGCTGGAGCCGGGTTGACCCTCCAGGCCGGTGGGGTCGTGCACGGCTTTGCCCATCATCTGATAGCCGCCGCAAATCCCCAGTAGATGCCCGCCGGCGCTCAAGTATTCAGCGAGCGCTTTGGCCCAGCCCGAGGACAACAGCCAGTGCAGGTCAAAACGCGTATTTTTTGACCCGGGCAGAACAACCGCTTTGAACGCGTTCAGCGGCTGCACTTTTTCAAGATAATACACGCACAGTTTGCTTGAGGCGGACAGCGGATCAAAATCGGTAAAGTTGGAAATATGCGGCAGACGGATGACCGCCACTGCCGGGGTTCGACCGCTTTGAACGTTTGCTTTTTGGGGACTTTCGATGACGACGGAATCCTCGGGCTCAATCCGGATATGGGAGTACCAGGGAAGTACGCCGAAAACCTGTTTCTGCGTTTTTTCCTCGATCCAGCGGACACCCTCTTTAAAAAGATGGATGTCACCCCGGAAACGATTGATGATAAAACCTTTAATCCGGTCACGCTGATTTTGCTCCAGGCATTCAAGGGTGCCGATGATCTGGGCAAACACACCGCCGCGATCGATATCGGCCACCAGCAGAATCGGCGCATCCGCAACCGCGGCCATCCGTAAATTAACGATATCATGGGATATCAGATTAACTTCCGCACATGAGCCGGCGCCCTCCAGAATAATCAGTTCATATTCTTGACGTAACCGCTCCAGTGCATCGCAGGCTACGCTGAAAAGCCGCTCATTATCACCGGGGTGGGTCCCTTTCTTGCCGGTTTCAAGTGCAGTTCCCAGCAATACGACCTGGGATCCGATTTCAGCGGTGGGTTTCAGCAGGACCGGATTCATGTCCACATGGGGAGGGAGTTTGGCGGCTTCGGCCTGAACGATTTGCGCCCGGCCCATTTCAAGCCCTTCGGGTGTAACCCCCGAGTTGTTTGACATGTTCTGCGCTTTAAAAGGTGCGACCCGGACACCGCGGTTTGAAAATAGACGGCACAATGCCGTGGTAATGACACTCTTACCGACCTCAGAACCGGTTCCAAGGACCGCGATACAGGGTGCTTTTGTCTTATGTCCGGGCTTTGATGCCAACGGGTGCGTGTCCTCCGTTTTTGAATACGAATTGGGTTATAAGGAATTTTATTCCAGTTGAAAACGGATGGGTATTTTAACCCACATTTTTTTCTTCATACCGCTTTCGGTCCCCGGCTCGAACAGCCATTTTTTTACCGCTGACAGGGCCGCCTGGTCTAAAATAGCATATCCGCTCGATTCGAGCAGTGTTAAATCATCGACCCGGCCGTTTTCATCGACCAAGACTTTTAACATGACGATGCCTTCATATCCCATTCGGCGGGCCCGGCTCGGATATGGGGGCGAGGTATTTCGTTTGTACAGGGGCCTGGCGATTTTGAGGACTGCCCCGGACAGGGTGTCCTCGTCCGGGCTGTCGGGCGGCATCGCTGCGGTGGTCGTCGGTTCTGGAAATCCGTGCGGCACGCGGTGGGTTTTTTTTATGAATGCCGTATCCGCTGGAAGTGCCGGCCGAACGGCTTGGATGCCGGAACCTGTCGGACTGAAAATTTTTGCTTCCGCTTTGGGTGGAATCTCACGTTCAGGGTCAGACGCCTCCAGAGTCGCTTCGATGGTTTTGGTGCGTTGCTTTTTATAGGTCAATGCTTTCAGGCTTTTCTTTTGCCGGATCTGTTTGACAATGTTTTTTGGAGGCGTGGCCGGCAGTGGCTTTTGGCGTTGCGCCGTGTGCTCGACCCGCGCGGGTGCCGGCATGGCGTCGGGATTTTTCCCGGGACTTTGATCCATACGGGGTTCGATCTGCCCGTCAGACGTTTTGTCGGGGACCGCGGTTTGCGCCTTTTGCCTTTGGTGCTGATCGGCTGATAGGGTAATCGATAGGGACTTTGCCGCCGGCGTCGGATGGGGCACAAGCTTCAGCCAACCGACGTCGGTGCTCAGGATAATGGCATGAAATGCGAGTGCCAATATGACACAGGGCAGCAGTCGTTTCACGTCTATTCCTCAAAGTCGGCCTGCAGGGATATGCGACGCAACCCTGCCCGGCGAATTTTATCGAGAACATTATATATCATCTGATACTGCAAAGCGCGGTCTGCAAAAACCAGCACCCCCGGTTCCCGGGTGCTGCCGGATTTGCTTTGCAGGACCCGAGTTAGATCCGCAAGGGCAACGCGCTCTTTGTCCACATAAATCGTTTCGTCCGCCTTTACGGTGACCGACAGGAGTAATTTCTTATCGATTTCTGCTGTGGCGGAAAGCGGCAGTTCAACCGGCAGCCCCCGGTGAACGGCCATAGACAGCATGGCGTATATGAAAAATACCAGTAGCAGAAAGACGATATCAATCAAAGGCAGCATTTCGATTCGTGCTTTTTTAGGTGCGGGCAGTTGGACTTTCATGTTCTACCTCTGCGTAATTTTGGCCGCCGGGTTGGGTCAGTTTTTCGAATACGATTTCAAGGCTGGTGGCGTATTTTTCGATAAGCACGGCCGCATTTTCCACGCATGAGTTAAAATAGTTATAGGGGAAAACCGATAAAATGGCGATTCCGAGACCGGCTGCGGTTGTTATCAGCGCCTGTGCGATTCCGGCGGTGACCTCCTGCGGGTGCTCGATACCTGCCGAGCCTAAAACTTCAAACGATGAAATGATACCCAGAACGGTTCCAAAAATTCCCAACAGTGGAGCGACCGTGATCATGGTGTCCAAAACACCCATAAAACGCCGCATATGTTTGATCTCATCGGCGGCGGCGGCTTCCATGGCCTTTACCATGGAGAATTCTTTGTGCAGAATGCCGCTGACCAAAATTTTAATAATATAATCTTTTGTATGAACCGTTTTATTCTTGATTGATTCCCAGTCGCCGCGACGCGATAGTTCCAGGATTTCATGGACAAGTGATGGTTGGCTTTGAAGCCTCAGCTTCAACCAGAAAATGGCCCGTTCGATGACGACACTCAACGCAATAATCGAACATGCCAGCAAGGGGTACATAACAGGGCCCCCTTTATCAAAAATATGCCACATCGTTTTTACTCCTTGTTTCGTTTGGTTTCAAACAGGGTCGTCTGCCCTATCGTCGTATTTACATTTTAAATGCCAGCCCGATGCGAAAACTTGGATCCGGCGGGCCGAAACCGAATGCTTCCTCATAGTGCTCATCAAAAAGGTTTTGGACCTTTCCGAAAATTTTAAAATCTTTGATAAATTGATTATTCAACTTAAACGTATATGAAGTCGCCAGATCAACAATAAAATAGTCATCCAGAGTCACCCGGTTTGCCGGAAAGATTCTAAAATCCAGATCATCGCGCTCGCCAACATAAAGGCCGTCGAACCGAATCTGAAACCCCTTCGAGGCCCAATTGACATAGCCGGAAGCCGTGTGCTTCGGCCGGCGCAAAAGATCCTTACCTTCCTCAAAAGGTGAACTCGGCCCGCCCACACCACCGTCATCGGTGACCTCGGTATTCAGATAGGTGTAGTTGCCGCCCAGGGTAAAACCATAGCCGGGTTTGCATAACGCCACCAGCTCGACACCCTGGCTTTTGGCTTCTTGAATGTTTTCAAAATCAGGATCCGGGTCCGGCTGGTTGATATAGGTAATTAAATCGTCGAATTTTTGATAAAAGTAGGTGGCGCCCAAAACGAGCTTTTTATTCCATAGCACCTGATCGACACCCACTTCCCACGAATACGATTTTTCCGGGTCCAGATCCGGGTTGCCGGTGGCAAAGCCCTGGGCGTACTGTTCCGTAAAGGTGGGCGTCTTAAAACCTTTTCCGGCCGCGCCACGAAATACCGTGCCGGTTTGGGTTAATTCGTATGCAACCGAACCGCGCGGAACAAATTCAGTGCCGAACTCGCTGTTGTCTTCATAACGCGCCCCGGCGGTCAAATGCAAACGATTAAAAAAAGACAATTGCTCCTGCACATAATACCCCCGGTTATCCCGACTCTTATCTAAATCATCTTTGGATTCAAATCCCAGGAAGATGGATCGGGTTTGTTGATCATAATCTTCATCCAGATATTCGAATCCGGCTGTAAACGTCGAGCGCATCGTTTCGGTTGACGGATAGCGAATATTAAAATGATAATCAACCGAGTAGCGTGTATCCTTGGTTTTCGAGAAAAAAGCGCCGAAGGCGTCCGCTGGTGGATCTTCCGGGTCATTATAATCTTGTTTATTATAATGATAGCCAAGCAGCACGGCATGCTCCAGCCACGGCAGCATCTGGTATTGAGCGTTTATGCCGCCCACCCAGTCATCGGTTTTCAGATCCTGATTGGGATCCAACGGAGAATACCGGTCACCGGCATCTTCGGTCGGAAATTTATCCTTAGCGTCCTCGTATCGCCCGGTGAAAGTCAGATCGAGATTATCCAGGGGATAGACATCCACCCGGCCACTGAATGTATTATTCCAGTAATCTTGGTTGACATCCAGGTAGCCGTTATCATCAACCCGGGCGTATGCCAGGCTGGCTCCGATCCATTCATTTCCACCCGTAAAGCCGACACTTTGCTCTCCGATGTAGTTCTTATCGCCCTTTAAGTAGGTTCCGTTTGAAGTGGAGGCCCGCAGCGACGGTTTACCCTCACCCGGTT
>Ga0209536_100005153_pt1 | contig 20421 bp, 24 predicted proteins | sample DeeMarSeWOR28_12_FD_187461 | JGI IMG/M metagenome (GOLD analysis project Ga0209536, IMG submission 187461) | Marine sediment microbial communities from White Oak River estuary, North Carolina - WOR-2-8_12 (SPAdes) (version 2) | ecosystem: Environmental > Aquatic > Marine > Intertidal zone >...
CAAAGAGGCATTCATACGCCAGCAACACCCCGATTGGTCGAATGACCAAGTCGCGGCTGCGGTGAGAGAAGCGTTCTCGCATGTCCGAGACTGATCTCGCCCTTCTCTACACTCGACGGCTCGAGCGAGCAGGGTTCACATACATGATCACCGGCAGCGTTGCTGGCGTGTTCTATGTAGAACCGCGTGTCACTCACGATGTGGATCTCGTGCTGGCGCTAGGGTCAAGCGATGCCGCGCGCATCGCGGAGTTGTTTCCCCTCGAAGGGTTTTACTGCCCACCGGAGGAAATCATCGTCCGGGAGGTGCTCAGGGCGCAGCGAGGGCACTTCAACCTCATTCATCATCGCCAGGGGCGCGGAAGAAACATGGCGATCGGTCGAGAAACCGGACTAGTGCGGAAGTGTTAGAACGGTGGTGGAGGCGGTGGAAATCTTCTGACGACCTACACCCGTTCAGACGAGCCGGTGATGGTCACTACGTGTATGTCGCCAGGCACCTGAACCGGAAAGGGCGTCTATGTCGACACCGCGAAAACCCGAAATTGTCCTACGCGCTCATGCGCTCGTAGCCGCTTCCTCGTAACAGACGCTCGTCCGCGGTGAGGAGGATGAGCTGGTAAACGCTCGCGGTCGCCGCGATGAAGCGGTCGGCTGGGTCGTCGTGCTTCACGTCGACTTCTCGGGACTGGAGCGCGACCTCGTGATTGAGCGACGCTTCGCCTACGCCGCTCGATGCCATCGCGTCTCGAATCCATCGGCGCGAGTCCCCATCGAGCTCCAGACGGCCGCGCTCGACGAGCAGAAGCGTCTCCCAAACCGAAATTGGAGAGAGCCAGAACCTCACATCGGGGGATGCAAGCAGGCCTCGAGTCTTCTTTTTGAGCTGGCTCGGGTCGAGCAATGCCCACAGCCACACATGGGTGTCGAGCAGGTAGTCGCCACTCAACGGAGCGCCTCCCAGTCGCCGGCCGCGATTGGCTCGATGAGGTCGCCGGTGATGCGACCGCGCTCAGCAAACGACCCAAGCCAGCCGGTGCGGGGCTCTTCGGGCGACGGCGGATGAATCTCTGCAACGCGCTCGCCCCTCCGCGTCACGACGATCGGGCGACCCGTCTTCTGCACCCGCCGAAGAATCCCGAGGCACTTCGCCTTGAACTCGGAGATCACCACGATTTCAGGTTCGTCTTTCACAGCGTTTTCATAGCAAGAAATCAGCCTATGGTCAATGACCATGGTCATACAAGAACGGCCGCGCAGCCCGTCGTTCCGCTACCTCACGAGCGTAAAGACGACCAGGTCCGCGCCGCCTAGTTGGCCGAGCGTGAGCGTGTCATTGGAGATCGCGTACGTGAAGGACGACATCCGGCTGACCATTCCGCTCACGTCCTGCTGAACGTTGACGTCCACCTCGCCCGCATCGTTGAAGAACACGAACCCCGACTCGAACCAGAGCTGCGCGCCGGTGCCGTCCACCTCCTGGTAGACGAACGCGCCGCTTCCGAGGATCTGCAGCTCGGCAGCGACCGCTCCCGGCACCCAGTCGAGGAAGTCTGCAAGGTTGGCGGAAGCGCCGTTGACCGTGACCGACTGGTAGGTCCAGACCCCGACCGCACTCGCTGGGGCAGGCCCTTCGACCATCGGGTCGTGTTCGCCTGCCGCCTCACCGCCGCAGCCAAGGGCGAGCAGACCAGACAAGGCCGAGACGATTACAAGAGCCTGGAACCTCGACATCGTGCCTCGCTTTCCCTCGTTAAAATGCGCTACCTGAGAGAAACCGAAAGCAGAGATCGTGTCAACGATGATTTCCCGCATGCGGCACGCGCGCTAGGCGCGCACGCGGCCGACCGATAGCCCGCAGCGATGAGCATCCGGTTCGTTCGTCTTTTAGCTGCTTCAGTGCTTCAGGGCGTCCTGCATGCGTCCGCTGTAGTCCCAGGATGCGATCCGCGAGGGGCGCAGGCGGACGACGAGCTCCTCTTCGGCGCGAGCGAGCAGAAACTGTCCGAGGCTGGAGTCCGCGGAGCCGAGGTACCGATCGAGCAGACGCCTGAGCAACGCGCTCGCTCCCTCCGGTTCCAAGCTGGCCGTCGCCCGTCCCCGCACACCCCAGTAAGGAGGCTCATTCGGAGCGATCTCGAAGGCGCATCTGGGTGGTACGTCGTTCTCCGCCGACATCGATGACCAGGCGTGGGCGGCCGATGAAAACGCCATTCAGGTCAGGGGTAACCCTGGGGCACCGAACCTCGGAACGATCGTCAGAGCATAGTCGACATAAACGCCCTTTGCGGTTCGCGCCCCACGCGACATAAGATCTGGTGCAGTAGCGGAACCAAATCACGAGCACGTTTCACGTCTCGTATTGAATCACGCGAAACATGGTGGTTCGTCGACGGTTTCATTCCCACCGCCTCCCTTTTGCCGCTTCCCGAAAACTTCGATTTGGCGTGACCCTGCTGCTGCTCAGCGGCTGCGGTGATTCGAACGCAGCGGCGGCTCGGACTGCGGGACAGCTTTACGACGAGATCTGCGGCTGGCAGGACCGGTCGTGCGGATTGACGCGCGGTTGAGTTGCTGCGAGCTTCTGTAGCGCGACTGCTGCACCAGCGCGGAGGTGATCGATGGCAACGCTCTCCCTAGATATTGATTATGCCGATCGGGGCAGTGGCCCGGCATTACTGTTTGTGCCTGGCAGCTTCGGAACGGGCGCAGGTTGGCGGGCGGTCATCGACAACATCGGCGACGGCTATCGTATCGTCAATACGAGCTTGCTCGGGTACGGCGCAACTGCCGAACGGCGACCTTCTCACAGTCCCACTATGGCCGAGCAAGTTGAAGTGCTCGATGAGATTCTCGATCGCATTGATGCGCCAGCACACGTCATCGGGCATTCGTATGGCGGTCTCGCTACCTTGGCTCACGCGATCCTGGGAAGACGCAAACCAGCCAGTATGGTCCTCGTCGAAGCGAATCCCCTCGACATACTGCGTGCCGCAGGCGACCAGACGCACTATGACATGTTCGGGGCCATGACCAAGGTCTACTTCGCGGAGTTTGAAGCGGGCAGGCCGGATGCGGCGCGCCACGTCATCGACTTCTATGCGGGAAACGGCACGTTTGATGCGTTGCCGCAAAAGGCTCGCGACTACATCCTCGCGACGACCGCGAGCAACATTCTCGACTGGGCTTCCGGCACGGCATTTCGTCCCGCGCTTGCCGACTACAGCGGCATTACTGTGCCTACACTCGTGGTGCGCGGTGGAGACGGGCATCCGGCCATGCTTCGAATCGCGGAACTGCTCGCCGCACGGATCCCTCATGCGACATCGACCACCATCGAAGGGGGCCGCCATTTCTTGCCAGCGACTCATGCCGCCGCTCTTGCGCGCCTCATCGTAGCGCACGTCGCCGGCATCAGCGGGCCTCCGTGACGACTACAACCCTTCTACCCTTATAACCCCTTCCCAGGTTGAAAAACAGAAAACCTTCCGGGGCGATGACCGAAGAGGAGGGCGTGACGCTTCCTCGGCAAGCTCTCCCGAACACGACCTATTTGGTGACGCGCCGGTGCCTCGGGCGACGCTTTCTGCTCCGTCCTGACCCCGTGCTCAATCAGGTGTTCGCCTACTGCATTGCTCGCGCGGCCGAAAAGCACGGCGTCGAGGTCCACGCCCTCGGCGTGATGAGCAATCACCATCACCTGGTCATGACCGACGTGCGCGGGGTGCTCCCCGACTTCTTGATGAGCTCTCTTAGCCCATTGGGCTCAAGGTGAGCGCCGAACTAAGAGAGTTTCGCAGACAGGTATCGAGGAAAACACCTCCAAAGAACACGAGCAAGACGGGTTACCGCACATTCTTATGACAATGTCACAAATCCCCGATGTGAATCGGGAGCTCGCGGAGGTCGAAGCAGACGATCGCCTCGAGCGCTTTGCCGCCCGCCGCGCGCACGGCAGCCAACGAGCCGTCTAGGTTCGGGACCGACATCGCGCTCAGCCAGTGGCCCGCCTTGGGCATGTTGCCGTCCTTGCTCGCGTCGAGGATGCCGCCGAGGTTGCGCCCTTCATAGGTGATGACGCTGTAGCGACCATCCTCCTCGACCTCGAACTCCCAACCGAAGAGCGCGCCATAGAATTCCCGAGCTGCTTCGCCGTCACTCGTGACGAGGTTGTGCCAGACGAACTTTCCGGGAAGCTCGGGCGCGCCCCGGTCTTCCACGAGGGGAGGGAGGCTGACGCTGCGACTGCACGATCGTCATGAACCATCGGTCAGCGAAAGCTCTAGATCCTCCTCGGGGGTCGACGACCGGACACGCCTAAGCTCTACTTAAAGCGCGCCTCATGGTCACTCCGATGCTAAGGTCGCCGAAGTGGACAACATCAACACCCTGCTGGTTGCATTCATGTTCATTACGATTCTCACCTTGGGAATCGCCGGCGTTCTCGCCGAGCTCGCCCACGTGGTTGGGGAGCGGAAGCGACGCGACGGGCTGCTGGTCGGCTGGGCCCTGCTTCTGCTCTTCGCCTATTTCACTTTGTTTTGGCACACAGCCGACATCGCTTTGCTCGAGGAGTGGGACTTCGGGTTGTTCTTGTTTGCAGAGACAGGTCCGGTCCTCCTTCTTTTCGCGACGCAGATCATGCTCGGCGCCTTGCGGGTGGAGGACGAAGGCGAACGAGATTCGACCGTCGTCCAGAACCGCTTCTTCATGATCTTCGGTCTGGTGCAGGTCTGGTCGATCTCAGCAGGCTTCATTCTGGGCGTAGGATTCACGCTAGGCAGCGCTCTCAACGCGATCGTTCTCCTGGCGTGCATCGTGCTCGCATCGTCGACGAGCCGGCGATTTCACGTCCCGGGGCTCGCCGTCGTGTGGATCGCCTACATCGCGAGCGCCGTGCTCGAAGCCCGGGCTTAGGCGCTGAGAAAGCTGCGTCTGGTTCGACCCTGCCGCGAGTCCCAGCGCTCGCACCATTAAAGGACTGAAGAAATGGTCTCAGTGGAGTGGGTCGCGGCTGCTGGCTTACGACGACGCAGCTCTATGCCCATAGTAGCAACGTGGCAAAAGAGTTGGGCGTGGGTTGCGTTGTTCGTGCTCAGCGAGGTGGAGCGGGTCCGACAGTAGGTTCGATTGAGCCTTGAGCCCACTCAGTCGTTGGGGTCGCCAGACGCCGAACGTGCGGGCGAGGGAGCGCCAAGACGGAGAAAGTTGACGAAGCAGATGAGCGGCACGGTGAGAATGAGAAGAGTTCCCGCTTTCACGTCGAGCAGCGAGACAAGAACACCCACGATGAGCACGACCCTAAAAGAAGCGAGTCGCCCACCTGATTCGCCGCGAGAGGAGTCCAGTCTCGGGGTCTTTGTGGAGCTCCGGTCGGGCGGCGACGTGATTCCACTGCCTTTCGAAGAGGAAGGTCGCGCACAAATTTCGCGACCGAAAACACCAGAACGGCTTTCCAGTCATGACGGAGCATAGTCGACATAAACGCCCTTTGCGGTTCGCGCCCCACACGACATAATATCTAGGCTCGGGGCCGCCGCCGGACCGACACAGTTCGGTGTCAACCTAGTAACGCTCGCGCCCGGCGCATGGGCGAGCCAACGGCACTGGCACCAGCATGAGGACGAGCTCGTCTACGTCGTTCAAGGCGAGCTCGTGCTGGTCGAGGACGCCGGCGAGACCGTACTGCGACCCGGCGACAGCGCGGGATGGCCCGCGGGCGTGCCCGACGGCCACCACCTCCAGAACCGCACCGAGGCCGACGCCACCTTCCTGGTCGTCGGGACCCGCAACGACAACGACCACGGCGAGTACTCGGACATCGACATGGCCTTCAGCCCCCGCCGCTACACGCGCGGCAAGGCCGGGTGCTATCGACACAAGGACGGCACGCCGTACTGATCCCTTCCACACACCCGGACGATGGCCTGCCAACCACGGTGGGGTCGTTGTGTCGTTTACCCGCCCGGTACTCAATGTTATGTCGCCTGGGGCGCGAACCTCAAAGGGCGTTCGTTTCGGCTTTGCTCCTCCGTTCGGTGGCTCTGGATGGCTGTGTCGGAAAAGTCGCATGCCAGGTATTTGAAATGGCTCGCCGAGCTAGATGCGTGTCCCCGATGTGGGTACCCTGGCGCCGCAGGCCGTGCAGCGGCGGGAATGCAAAAAGAGAACGCTTGAGGCAGCGAATGATGTCCTTTTCGAGAAGCCTCCGGCAGTACGACATTCGACGCAAAACATGGTGACCGGGTGCCAACGCGCCAGGAAGGATCGGGGACTTCTTCTGGGGCTTCTCAGTAGAGGGGTGTCTCCCCGGCAGGCATCGGAGCGACTGGCGCCGATTCGGCGGGCTCCATCCCACCTCGCTTCTCCGCCTTCTTCGAGCCTCTTCCGGACTTCTTCTCGGACCGCTTCTCGTTCTTTCCCGTGGTCACGTGAGCAGCAGGCTGGTAGCCCGCTTCAGTCGGGGATACCGCGCCGTCGAGCAACCAAGTGTCCGCGTCCGGATAGTAGACGTAGACGGCCTTCTTCTCGCAACCGTACACACCGATCTGCGACGCCATCTTGCGAGCGCCTTCGGTATCGAGAACCGTCAGGCTCAATCGGCTCGGGTCGCACGGGAAATCAAACGCCGCGCGGTGCATCACGGTCGTGTTCGCACGCTTGTTGTGCTTGCAGGCGGTCCCCGCTGTCACGAGAAGGACGGCCATGGCGAGACGCATCAGCACATTGAGTCTTATGCCCCGCAAGACGTGCGCGCGCCAGGCCTTTTTCCGTGCAGCGCCTCGTCGCCTCTCCGGTATTCCAGTCTTGCCCACTATATTCCAGTCTTCCCCACTAGTGGAAGACGCCGGCTGGAACGCCGGCGACTGCGCGCTAAGGTGACCGCATCATGAGTCGGAGCCGGTCGTCTTTGCCCATCGCGCTCGCCCTGGGCGCTCACCTCGGCTCGTGCGCAAGGCTCGACGTGCCCCCAGCCCCCGATCTTCAGCCGGTGCTTCAAGCGTACGAAAACCCCACCGTCAACGTTGGAAGCGAGATCATGGCCGCAGTGGCAGATGAAATCGAGGAGGCTGCCAAGGAGATCCAGGATTCCAAGATTTTCGCCGAGATTTTGGCTGTCATCGAAAAGGTTCAACAGGACCTCGAGATGAACACCGATGAAAACGGCAACCTCGTTCTCGGTGGGACCTGTAATGGCGGAGCCAATGATGGCAGCTCCTGCACCGACGACGCGGATTGTCCGGACGGCACTTGCACCGGTGCGGTGACGTTCCCAAGCCCCAATGGGGCGATCCGGGTCAACTACATCTGCCCAGGCTTGGACGAAAGCCAATTCGATGCCGGCTATGACGCCGAGCCCGACTCCACCAACGGCTCGATCGATCTGTGGATGACACTCGACAGCGGAGGGATTGGCCGCGTCGTATGGGGCACGGCGGCCAAGTGCCTGTACCTCGTGCCCATCGAGGGGGAAAGTTGTGAAGCTTCGGGGTGTTCCCAAGCTTCGTTCGACGGAGGCGTTGCACTCGACTTGGGCGAAGATGTTCCGCCCGATCAGAATATCGACCAGCTCCTCGTCACTTTCGTCATCGAGGGAACCATTGGCTTCGACGGGACCGAGGTTGATATCAACCAGAGCTTTCGAGTCAGGCTGGCGGACACAGTAGGGCTGGAGATCCTGGTCGACGTAGGGGCGGCGCCGCTCACGGAGACGTTCAACTATTTCTTTGAGGGCACCGGTCAAGGCGTCCGCGATGAAACCGGTATCATCGGCTGCAGCCTAGAGGAGCGTCGATGTTTCGACGAATCAGGAACGCTCTTCTCCTGGTAACGCTCCTCGTAGGCACGGCGTCTGCGGGGATAGTTCTTCATCCTGGCTCTGCGCACGCTTACCACACGTACAAAGAGCGACTGCTCAACACGACGGCCTACAGCCTCCATCGGCGGGAAGTGCGCCTCGGCTTGATGCAGCTGAGCTACGGAATCATCGACCAGCTCCAAGTCACGACGTACACCATGCCTTGGATCCTCGGGGCGATCTTTCAGGAGGTCGCCCCGAACGTCGAGCTCCAGTCGACCTTCTACGACCGCAAACGCCTGGCGCTGAGCGTTTCGGCAGGATTCCTCACGGGCACCATCCTGCAGAGCAGCGACAGCAAGGTCAGGTATTTCCTGATGCCGATCGCCCTCTCGTCGTCCGTGCGGATCAACTCCGACGTGAGCGTGCACCTCGGAACGAGGTTTACCGCCGTCACCGGCGGGGCCAACTCACAGCCGGGAGGCAACGAAATCGAAGGCGCGGCCGTCGTCGATTTCCTGCAGCTCTGGGGGATGGCCGAATGGCGGATCTCTCGAGTGGTCGCCTTCACGTTCACCGTGAGATGGGTGCCCTACATCAGCGACGCCGTGATCAACGGAACTATCAACGGTAACCCGGCGCTCGACGTTCAGCTCGAGGTCGCGCTAGATGAGTTGAAAAACGCATTCGCCATCGTCCCCGGCTTCGTGTTCTCATGGGAGCGCGCCAACATCCGGCTTGGGGTTGGCTATAGCAGCTTCTTCGTCGACGGTTTCTATCTCGTGGTGCCCAGGGAGGTGCTCGGCAACGTCTCCCCCGAGTTCGACGTGTTCGTGCGGTTCTGAGGCCGTTGAGAAGCTGACGTTGGCGCCAACGTTGAGCGCGATCTCGATCATCCCGTCTCCGACTAGCGGCCAGATCAACGTCGACGAGGGATCACACTGGGCGGGAAATAGAGCGTAGCGAAAACAAAGGCCCTGTCGGCGCGCCACGCCACGCGACATAACAAGCTAGTACCGCGAAATTCGGCGCTCACCGTCATCCCGATGGGCTAATAGAGCCCGGATGTTTCGATCAAAGCGAGGATCGTCGCGCCGACTCCATAGTTGAGGTCGTCTTCGAGGGGAATCGCGGCATACCCTTCGAACGTGGAGACGGAGGTGCCTGCCGAGATTCCGGTGACGTAGGGGCGCCCTTGATTGTCGGTTGCGACGGCGCCCTCGACCCCTTCGACTGCGGCTTTTGCAGCGGACAGCTCCGATTGCCCGAGCACCCCGTAGCGGTAGGCCCGCGCGATGCCGTACGCGAAGAGCGCCGTGGCACTCGTCTCGAGGTAGGTCTCGCCCGGCCGGTTCATGACGGTCCACCACATCCCCGAAAGCGGATCCTGGGTCGCTAGCACGCCGTCGACCTGGCTCAGAAACATTCGCGTGGCGTCGGGGTCCGTTTCGTCCCGCAGGAATCGCACGCGCAGGTAGTCCGCTAATGACGCGGTGACCCAGCCGTTGCCGCGGGCCCAATAGATGTCGGTGTCAAAGTCCTCGGGCCAACCGTATGCGTGAACCAACAGGCCGTTTTCGTTCTGCAGCAGGTCGGAAAAGATGCCGAGCTGCTCGGACATCAATGTGAGTGCGCCCTGATCATCGGCGAGCTCCCCTTGCCGGGTCAGAACGTTGCCGAACATGAACAGGCTGTCTACCCAGATCGAGAGGATGTTCACCACACCCAAGTGACTGATGCCGCCTTGCTCGATTCGAGGTGCGGTCCGCAGATACTCGAGCACGTCGTCGACGACTTTCCGGTAACTCGCGTCGTCGCCCTCTTTCAAGAGCGCTTGCGCGGTGAGGGCAGGGGGGCACGAATCACTCCAGAAAATTCTGTAACCCTCTTCGATGTGGAAATCGATCCATGCTTGGTAGTAGTCGCGAAGTCGCGCATCGCCGGTGACGCGATAGAGCTCGGTCAGCGCGAACATCAGAACACCCGACGTCCAATCCCACTCCTCGGCCGTCGGGGGATGCTCGTCGATGTAACGAAGAGCGATTTGGCTGGCAAGCGCGACCTGAGCGGAGCTCGGGTCTCGACGCAACGCGTAGCATTCTTCCTCCGTGACCGTGCCATCGCAGGCGTCGAAGTAGGTGGGGCCCCCGTCGGAGCAGCCCACGGCCTGCAGTGCGAAAAGAACGCTGATGGCCCTGGCGACCAATTCTCTCTTGTTCATGCCCATGGCTCCCAGCCTTTCAATACTCGAGGAAGGGTGTCTTTGAATCTGAACCAAGACAAGAGCCTGAATGGCCTACCGGTCTATCGATCGCTCCGGCCGATGCGCGTCGTGCATTGGACGACCCCTCAGGACCAGGCTCCGAGCGTGTCGAGATCTTCCACGGCGCTCACGAGACGCGCGATGTTCGCCTTCGTGACCGCCTCAGAGCTTGTCGACGGTCTTGTCGAGCGGCTCGATCAACGCGGCTTTGTATGCGTTGGTCTCCACGTGGCTCCGAATCAAATCGAGGCCTATCGCCCGGAAGACCGGGTACATGCCACCTGAAACGGGTGTCGGCAGCCGCCAAGGTCGTGAGCCGCCCCCGAACCTCGTCGACCGTGACGTCGCTCACTGCGCTCGGGAATCGTGCATCACGAAGGCTGAGGTCTTCCATCAGCACACCAAAGCTTCGACGCCGTTCGTCGAAGACGCTTCCGAAGCACTTGGGCGTTTCTCTCGTTCGCTGCTGCGATTAGTGACGACGGCCCGCGCGACGCGGCCCGTGGTTCGATGCGGCCTATGTCCCTACCGCTTCTTCTTGACGAAGACGTGCTCGTAGCCGAGCGAGAACGTGAGGTAGGGCTCGTTCCGGATCCCCTGGTCAAGATCGCCGCCGACGGGATTATCGAAGCGCACTCCGATGTACCGAAAGCCAAACAAGATCCCGTGATTCGTTCGATCCGGCAGGCGTCGAATGGGAACTCTAAATCCCGCGCCGACCGTCCAGCCAAACGTAAAGGGTGCTAGACCGGCTTCATCCCGGTACTGCACGACTTTTCCAGCAACAGGGTGGCTCGTGAAGAGTCCCACGTCCAAGTAGGGAACGAACTTCGGGTTCTCCTTCGAAAGGATCAGGTTCACGTCGGGGCTGATAAACCCGCCGCCGGCCCATCCTCCCCCCGCAACGCCGCCAGCGACCGCGAAGTTGGTCCCCAGAGCATACTTGACCCCGGCGCGCGCGGAAAGCACCCCGTCGATTGCATCTACGAATTCCTCGCTGGTGATCTGCGTGTACGAGAAGTCGCCGCTCACATCGACGTTCTTCCCGACGCCGTGACGCACGCGCAGATTCCCTCCGGCCAACCCGATCTCGGAACCAATCCCACCCCCCGCCTCCGCCTGGACGGCCGTCTCGCCTTTGTTCAGGGCTTTGGCGGTCTGTGACGCGATGAGGCGTCCTGGTGGCGAGTGAAGATAGGGGCTGCAGGCACTGAGAGTACCGGTGGCGAGGGCAAGCCCGGCGTACGCGACTTTGGGGTACTTCATGACCGACCTCTCTTTCACCTCCGCATGAAGCAAGGAACATGCCATCGTGTTCGGTAGGAGAGCATAGCCGAAACAAACGCCCTTTGAGGTTCGCGCCCCAGGCGACATAACATTGAGTACCGCGAAATTCGGCTGTAAGCCCCAAGCCATAATGTCCGGTTTCTCCCAAGCATAGATGTCCGGTTGAGGGTTCAATCCCGGCCCCATGACCGGCGATCTCCTCACCCTGAGCACGAGAGAAATGGACACCCTGGCGATCATCACGCGGCTCGCGGAGCGACGCATGAAGCAGGCCGAGGCAGCGCGCTGTCTCGGCCGAAGCGTGCGTCAGGTTCGGAGGCTGCTGCGAGCGTTTGAACAAGACGGCCCAGCGGGCCTTCGGGACAAACGCCGCGGCCGGCCTGCACCCAATCGGATCCCCAAGGCGTACCAAGAGCACGCTCTGGGTCTTGTGCGCGCTCACTATTCAGACTTCGGCCCGACGTTCGCCGCGGAGAAGTTGCAGGAGTACCACGACATCCGAGTCGCGCCTGAGACGCTCCGACAATGGATGATCGAAGATGGCATTTGGAAGACCCGGGCGCAGCGCCGCAAGCGCGTCCAGCAGCCGCGTCACCGCCGTGATTGCACCGGCGAGCTCGTGCAGATCGACGGCTGCGAGCACCATTGGTTCGAAGACCGTGGTCCGAAATGCGTGCTCCTGGTCTACGTCGATGACGCGACCGGCAAACTCATGGCGCTGTGGATGTGCGAGTCGGAGTCGTCCTTCAGCTACTTTCATGCGACCCGCGTCTATCTAGAGTGTCACGGCAAGCCGGTGGCCTTGTACAGCGACAAAGCCGGGGTGTTCCGCGTCAATGCCAAGGCCCCCAAGGCCGGCGACGGCTTCACGCAGTTTGGCCGCGCGATGAGCGATCTCAATATCGACGTGATTTGCGCCAATACGCCGGCGGCCAAAGGCCGCGTCGAGCGAGCCCACCAAACGCTTCAAGACCGGCTCGTCAAGGAGCTCCGGCTGCGCCGCATCTCTACGATGCAAGAGGCGAATCGGTACTTGCCCGCGTTCATGGACGACTACACTCGACGCTTCGGACGTGCTCCCCGAAACGACCACGATGCCCATCGGCCTCTGAACGAGCGCGACTGCCTCGACGACATCTTCACCCGGCAAGAACAGCGGCGCGTGACCGCGCAGCTCACTGTGCAGCACAAGCGCACGATGTATCTGCTTGAGCCTACCGAAGAGGCCAAAGCCGCGGCGCGCAAACAGGTCACCGTCGTCGAGTACCAGGACGGCGGCGTGTCGATTCGATATCGAGGTGTCCCGCTTGCCGCGCGCCCCTTTCACAAGGACGGCTGCGTGACGCAAGGCTCCATCGTCGCCGACCGTTTCGCAAACAAGCTGCCGCCTCCAGGACCCTGAGCCGACCGCCCCGCTCGACGCGTACCGACGCCCTCTCAAGCCGTCCGCCCCCTTGCCCCCAAGCGACGTTCCCCCAGACGGACCGAGTCGTCCGCCTCGCAGAAACCGCCGTCAAACGCAGCTCCCAGCCGGCCCGCACCCGCCCCCCTACCCGACATTTCAAACTTGGAGAGTCGCCCGACGCTTCAGTTTGGTTTTGACATCGGTGCTCACCGTCATCCCGATGGGCTAATAGAGAGAAGAAACGGCCTTTATCCGCCATCGCTTCTATCTGGCGAAACGACCCGGAACCGGCTTCACGAAGAGTGAGCGCGAGGCCGCTTCCGTCCATCGCTCCAGGATTCCGTCGTCTGCCCAGACCCGCGCATCGCTGTTTTGGAAAAGGGGATTCGATCCCCAGAGCGGATCAAGGGCCCAGTCGTTCGCGATGTAGTGCCATCCGCCGATGATGTCGGCGTTCTGCTCGACGAAGTCGAACATGGGCTGCCACCAGGCTTCCCAGATTGCGTCCGCGTCCAGCATCTGGCCCTGGGTTGTGAAGAGCGGGTAGTAGCTGCGTTCGCCGACGTTGAACTCGAGAGGTGTCGTTTCCGCGAGCAGGACGGGCTTGTCGCGAGCGCGCGCCTCGTCGAGCATGACTGTATCGGGGACGTCGGGAAACCACATCGAAAAGCCGAACCAATCGGCGTAGTCGTCGCCCGGGTACCAGGCATCGAAATCCCAGAGCTCCGGTGGGCCGTCGGGGTTGAAGGTGAGGTTCGCGGAAGCCCAAACGAAGGCGACGCCTTGAACGTCTCGAGCCAGCATCCGATCGACGATGTATCGGTAGGCGGACGCGTAGCGCTCCTCGGTGAAGAGCACCTGGACAGGTCGATTGAACTCGTATCCGAGACGCAGAAGGATCGGGAGGCGCTGGGCCGAACACCAGTCCGCGAGCCAGTCGATGAAGGCGTCGTGCTCCCCCTCGAGGACGGCTTGCTCGGCCGCGAGGACTTCGTCGGTACCCGCGATCGCCTGCCCTTCGTTCACCCAGTTGATCGAGAAGTGGAAGATCGTGTCATCGAGCGTTCCGAGCGCGATGTAATCGTTCGCGGTCTGCACCCACGCAAGCGAGTCGAATCCCTCGCTGGCATTCGGCTCGGGGAAGCCACCGTAGAGCGAAATCCCACTTGGCCTGACAGGTACGCGATCGAGGTATCCGTCGGCGAAGCCCGCCCTAGGCATGGCTCCAAGCTGCTCCGAGTCCTGCCCTGCAAGAAGGTAGATCGACCCTGTGGGTGGACGAAACGGATGCTCAATCGCCGGCGCGCTCTGCATCGAACTGTCGCCGCAGCCCAATGGACCGAGCACCGCGTACGCGAATGCAAACACCACGGTGAGCGGGATCAGCTTTCTCATTGGACCAAACATCGGGACGGTTGTTTCTCGCGCAGTCCCGAGAGCGTAGCAAGAACGAACGCCGCTTCATCTCGTATTCACGCACGTCACGAACCGCGATGGGAGTTATGGTAGGCTCTGGTCACATGTTGGGCTCGGCTGTAGTGCTCGCAACCATCGCTGTGTTCGTCTGTGTCCCTGCACAGGCGATCGGTCAGGCTCCCGGCGACCCCGAACGAGGGACGCTCGACGGCTCCCCCCTCGACGACCTGCCGCCGTACATCAGCCTGCTGACTGACTTCGGCTCTCGGCCTGACTGGTCACCCGACGGCGAGCGGATCCTCTTCATCGATGGAGCGCCTCTCGGCGATGTCGTCGAGCTCGACATCGCGACGGGGACGATGCGGAGACTGACCGACGGGTTCGAGCACATGGGTTTCACGCGAGCGCACTACCTGCCGACGGGCGACCTGCTGCTCTGCGGCCCGACCTCGGGCCCGAGGCCGAGTGATGACCGTCCCGAAGCGGGTCGCTTCACCGGCGTCATGTCTGTCCTGCGCACGCCATTCGAAGATGCTCCGCAATCGCTCGGCATGCCGTGCTGGGAGGGAATCGTGACGTCGGACGTGTCGCCCCGCATTGCGTGGAATCGCTCTGACATCGACTACACCGACCCTGATCTGCTCAGCCGGGTCCAGGACGGCATCTCGGAGATCTGGACCGGCGAGCTCCGCTACGAAGACGAGCGCGTCGTGCTCGAGAACATCGAGCTGGTGATCGACCGCACGGCGGTCTTTCCGTTCGCAGTGCTCGAGGCGCAGGACTTCCGCGCAGGTACCGAGGAGCTGATCTTCACCGCGTACGCGTACGCGGGCGGTGAGGTCATGGGCGTCGACCTCTCGACCGGGCTGGTGACGAATTACTCCCAGAGCCCCTTCTACGAGGAGGCGGAGGGCGTCGCCCCGAATGGCGCGTGGGTCCTCGTCGAGCGCGATCTCGACAACGTGTTCTTGCCAGGCCCGTTGGACATATGGCTCCTACCGCTCAACGGCTCCCAAGCCTGGGATCGGCTCACGCGCTTCAACCGCTATCGAGGCTGGTACGCGTCGAATCCGGCGGTGAACCCCGACGGGACGCACCTTGCCTTCCAGCTTTCCATCGATGGGGACGTCGTGGCCGAAGGCCGAGGTATTCTCGTCTTCGACCTCGCGGCGAGCGGCCGTTCGATCGCCCCGCCCGATTCCGAGTCCATGGCTCGGGGCGGTTCAGGATGCTCGGTGAGAGAGAGTCCGTCCGATGGCGCCGCTTGGCTCATCGCAGCTCTAGTGATGTTGCGCTTGCGGCGTCGGAATGGCCAAGCGTCGCAATGGTCACGAACTGCGCGGAATTAGTGGAGGCGGTGGGAATCGAACCCTGCTCGCGGCGATACGCTAACCCTACGCGGATACTCGGTTTTCCCGCGTATCGCTATCGAAGGCATGCGGCCCGACCTCTTACTCACGTACCCTGCAGTGCCCTGGAATCCCCCTGCTTGCCCTGCGCTCTGGTCATTATTTGGTCATCGACAATTCCCGCTTGGGCCGACGGGAAGGCTCTGGGATTCCCCCGGGGCGGTTCAAATTGTCAGGGGTCAATCTTCTCCCACCCGGTTAGCACGCTGAAATAAGAGACCACCCAGTTCGGACCCAACTCCTCGCGCAGTGCACTCCACAAGCGCCGACCTTCTTGATCGAAATCGCACTTCTCTTCGATGGACGAGAAACCAGACGACGCCGGGTCATCGCGGTTGTACGTTGCGAGATAGCGGACGGCCCAAGCGCGGATTTGCTCGACCAAGGCGCCGGGTATCGGAAGCTGTCCAGGGTCGATGTTTTCAAGGCCTGTAGCGTCGCTTACCCAAATTGGGTCGGTCTCGTAGTCTATGTGGAGGCGAATTTGCATGTTCATTTAACGCCACCACCAGCCAGATCGGCTCCGACGATGTAGTCGTTGTTGCCGACGTTGATGGGAACTTGCCGAAACGTACCACTAGCACTCGAGTCCGTCTTCTGTGCCGTGGCGATTCCGGGCGAAGTTCAACGCATGCGTTGGAGGATGACTGGGTCCCGCTGGTTCATCGCCTGATGGGTGCCGAACACCTGGGGAATTGCCCCGTTTGGGCGACTTGGAGCTCTTTTCGCAGTCGGAATGTCAGTGGCACCGGGGCTGCTGCGTTGACTCAACATACACTCACTCAGAGCCACCCCTTTCTGCCGGAGCCACCTCATGGAACTCAACGATCGGATTCAATCAATTGTCTGGACGCAGCGCGCTAAGCGAAACGCTCGGCACAGTCCTCCGCTTGGGCGTTGGGCGCTCATCTTTGCCGCACTTGGGCTGGGCAGCCTTGCCGGCTGCGGAACGTCCGCGCCACCTACTCAGGTCTGTCATCAGGCGGATGATTCGGGACCTGCGGAGGTCGTGACCGTTGGCAGCGAAGCGGAGTTGAAGGAGCACCTCGCGCACGGAGACGCGGTCTTCGGGACCGGCCTCGCCGAAGATTGCACCGGCGAGCTGACGTTCCGGGTCGACACGGCGATCCAAACGACTCAGCCGAGCTTGCCAGGTCTCAGGGGAGGCCGTCCGCGGCGCGTTGGAGCCTTCGTGGGCCCCGATGGCACCCGGGATGAGTACATCGAAGACGAGCTGGAGGTGCGCTTTGAGAACGAGGAGGAGCTCGAGAGTTTCCTCAACTTGTATCGGGCCACCGTGCTGCGCGAGGACCTTGCGCTCATCGCCGACGAGGATGGTGAGGCGTACGAGGTGCCGGACGGCGCCAACGGTTGGTACCTCGTTCGGGTCGACCCCGAGGTTTCGCCGCTCTTGGATCTGCCAGCGAAGGCTCTTGCCGCAGGATTTGCGGGAGACTTTGCTGTGTCCTCCGACACCGCACTGCGAACGTTTGCCGCGTTTGTCCGAGAGAAAGAGCACCGCGCCGCACCAAATCTCATCATGGAGCAGCACGCGCTGCTCGAGCACCCGGTGAACGCCACGGGCACCTATGTAGACATGTCGACCATGTGGTGGATGACGGAAGATGACGACCCAGGAACCCCTGGTGAGCAAGGCTTGTCGGTCGGCGTTGCTCGCGCGTTTGACTATCTCCGTCATACCAACCTGCCCCCGCAGAATGGAACCTGGGAGCCTGCCCGGGTTGCGATCATCGACAACGGGTTCGATCTCGATCCCGTAACCGGGCTCGGCAATCCCGACTACTACAACAACGTGAAACCGCCTATGCAAGTCGATCTAGAAGACTACGATGGCAACGCCGGCGGTCCCAATCAAGGGGCAACTGGCTCGGGGATGTGGCACGGTCAGCTCGCTTTCGGCGTTGCAGCGGCAGTTCCGCGAAACACGTTTGGTGGAGCCGGGATAGGTGGCGAGTACGTTCGGCCTATCATCGTCAAGACTCCTATGACGATGGCAGGAGTGGCCGCCTCGATTCGCACCGCTTATCTGATGCAAGCCGATGTGATCAATATCAGCCTTGGTCAGACGTGCAACTGGTTCTGCGACGTAGATGACTTTTTTGGATCGACTCATCTCGAGGACGAGATCACCAACGCGACCGTTTGGGGCAGCGTGATCTTCACCTCCGCAGGCAACGGACCCGACAACAAGACTCAGAACTACAACATCGACGACGGCGCAGAGGAGGTGCCCTGCGAGATGGACCGGGTGATCTGCGTCGGAGCGGTCGACCAAAATGGCAACAACAAGTGGAACTGGGGCAACGGTGTGGACATCTGGGCGCCGACCGACATTCTGTCGACGGTGATCCCGACATCAGCGGGAAGGGACATGGATGACGTCGGGATCGACGAAATCTCATCGATGTCCGGAACGAGTTGCGCGAGCCCGTTCGCTGCAGGAGTCGCAGCGCTACTCAAGACCGCACAGCCGGATCTCCAATGGAACGAGGTGCTGGAGATCCTTCAGAACACGGCGAACTCGAGCTCCGACTCCAAAGTCTCGACCGGCTACGTCGATGCGTACCGGGCAGTGCAAGCCGTCCGCGCGAACCCGCCGCCGACAGTTCGGCTCGCGTTCCTCCTGACAAACGGGACCTACAGCCCGACACAGGAGCACGAGTTCAGCGCACACATCTCGGACGAACCAGCCCCGGGTGGTTTCGTCGGCACGGTAGAGTTCTATTCGAATCTGGATGGATTGCTGTGTGCCCAAAAGGGCGACGCGAACTTCATGAGCTGCAAGGGACGGCTTCCCACCGAAGGCACCCATACCATCACGGCCGTTGCTACCGACCAGTTTGGCGCCTCTGCAACTTCAGAGCCCGTGCAAATTCATGTCGAGAACCAAGGTCCCTCCGTTGAGCTCGTGACGCCCGACGATGGTTCGACGCACTTCGCCGACCAGCATGTATCGTTCCGAGCGACCGTGTATGACGTCGATGGCGAGTACTTTGGAAACTTCTGCCCGAGTCCCGATTTCCATGCCTGCGTCGAGTGGCGCTCCAATATCGATGGTGTTCTCACTTCTTCGAACCCGTCCGAAAACGCGTTGAATTTCTCCAGCGCTCTGTCGAAAGGAACGCACACGATCACCGTGACGGCACAGGACCAGTTTGGCGCGGCCGCAACACAAAGCGTCACGGTGACTGTCGAAGCAGCTCGCGGTCAGCCGACGGCACGCATTCTCACGCCGCTCGACGAATTCACATGGCGCGAGACGACGCTGCTGCGTGGCACCGCAAGTGATCCAGAGGATCAATCGCTTCCCCCCACCAGCCTCGAGTGGTACTCGAGCGTAGATGGATTCTTGGGCACCGGCGCGACCTTGCAGGTCGATCTGACCGGACCCAGGTGCGAGGATGAGCTCGAACATGTCATCACGTTCCGGGTCACCGACAGTGATGGACACGTAAGCACCGACCAGGTTCGCGTCCGCTTCCACAACGTTTGCTAATGCGAGTGCGCCCAGAAATGCGGTCATCTCTGCGATTGCAGGGATGGGCGCAGCTCGGTGCCGGCACCTCAGCGCTCTTGACTTCCGAGAGACGACCCGGGATCAATGGTCACCAGCAAGGAGCGCAAAGATGAGGAGTTTCCGCCTGCGCCTGGGGCTTGGACCGGTCTTGGTCCTCCTATCGACCGCCCTCATCGTCCAGTGCGACCCTGCCCAAACGCCGTCGTCCTGCCCTGGTGGCGACGTTTGCATCGACGCCGGCACCAACGACAGTGGAACGAGCGCTTGTCAAGACGATATGGATTGCGAGGGCGGCTTCGAGTGCAACGACGGTGTTTGTGAGGACGCCGGGCTTTGCGGAGGGCTGGATTGCAACGACGGGATCGCGTGCACAGACGATCTGTGTATCGACGGCCTCTGCGCGAATCCGGAATTGCGGGACTAGGCGGCATGCGACGACGGTATGCCCGAGACCGGTCCGGATGTGTGCCGCCAAGGCGAATGCATCGGTGCGGCACGGGGTACGATCACGCCCGCCGACGGCGGCAGCTACATGGCTGTCGACATCGTGAAAACGAAGAGCACCTACGTGGTGCTGCTCAACGAGAGGAGCAGCGTCGAGGTACGCGAGCTCATGGATGAATCGAGCAGTACCTCCTTAGGCGAAACCGAGCCTCCAGGATCCTTGAATTTATTAGAGAAGAACGGGTCAGGAGACGTCGGAAAAGGCCCCCAAACGACCCTTTCGGGACACGGTGTCCCGGCTGACCACTCGCAAATCGTGGGAGTGGAGGAGCTTCGGAAGGCGGCGAGGGCGCTCGTGCTGCGGGTCGCGGACGGAGACGACATTTCGATCGAGGCACTGCGAGAGTTCGCCGCGCTCACGTTGCGGTGCGAGCTCGTTCAGTTGGCGCAGCGTCTGCAAGATGCACCACCTGAGTTTGCTGTGCGTCGGGCGATGGAGCTTGCGAGTTTAGTTCTCACGCTCTCAGCGAAGTCACAGGTCGCCGGCGCAGGTGGAGCACCCGAGGCTGCGGCACGCAACCGCGACCTCTCCGAAGGGAAGGGGCCCACGAAGTGACCAGCGGTCGCGCGTGCAAGCCAAAGTCCCGCATGGTCTCGGTTAGGATCGACGAAGATGAGCTTGCTCGCCTGAATGCGCTGGCTCAGCAGACCAGCTGCTCCCGCGGCGCGGTGATCCGCTCCTGTCTCCGAGGCGTGCGCCTAAAGAGCACGATCGACGCTCAAGCACTCACTGAGGTCTCGCGGGTCCACGCCAACCTCAACCGCATCGGCGGGCTGCTCAAGCTCGCGATTCGTGAGGGCG
>Ga0209536_100005154_pt1 | contig 20418 bp, 17 predicted proteins | sample DeeMarSeWOR28_12_FD_187461 | JGI IMG/M metagenome (GOLD analysis project Ga0209536, IMG submission 187461) | Marine sediment microbial communities from White Oak River estuary, North Carolina - WOR-2-8_12 (SPAdes) (version 2) | ecosystem: Environmental > Aquatic > Marine > Intertidal zone >...
GATATTGGCGCCGGCCACCACGCCGGGCACGCCAAATAACACAATGTTCAACACCAGATTCTTCTGTAAATGATGCGTCCTCAGGTTGCGAATAGTGGCGCCTATGCCCAAGGCAACGCTGGCCAATTTGTGGGTGGCCAGCGCAATGCTGAACGGCAGGCCGAGGAAAATCAGCACGGGGAATTGGATGAGACCCGCCCCGCCGCCGGCGAACGCGGAAAATATATTCGCTATTAGCGATATGACAAACAGCAGCAGTTGCTCAGACCAGTTCACTAGAGACGGGAAGGTCTATTAGCGGCTAGTGGATTTGATTAAGGTGCCTACCCCTTCGTCGGTAAAGATTTCCAGCAGCACAGCATGTTGCACCCGGCCGTCGATGATATGGGCCGTGCGCACGCCCGCTTGCACCGCATCCAAGGCGCATTGGATTTTGGGCAGCATACCACCATGAATGGTGCCGTCAGCCACCAACGCGTCCACCTGGGCGACGGTCAGGCCGGTGAGTAAATTGCCGTTTTTATCCAGTAATCCGGGAGTATTAGTTAAAAGCATTAATTTTTCCGCCTTTAACACTTCGGCCAATTTACCAGCGACAATATCGGCATTAATATTATAGGACTGGCCGTCACTGCCAACACCAATGGGGGCAATAACAGGTATGAAATTACTGTGTACTAACAAGTTGATAATGGAAGGGTCAATACTGGCTATTTCGCCCACGTGGCCAATGTCGATAATTTCCGGAGCATTCATTTCCGGCGCGTTTTTGGTAAAGGTCAATTTGTTAGCGTGGATTAAATCGCCGTCTTTTCCGGTCAAGCCTACCGCATTTCCCCCTTTGCGGTTGATGAGGTTGACGATCTCTTTGTTGACTAATCCGCCTAACACCATTTCCACCACGTCCATGGTTTCCGAGTCGGTCACCCGCATACCTTGCACAAATTTCGACTCCTTACCGATCTTGTCCAAGTGCTGGCCGATTTGCGGACCACCGCCATGCACCACGACCGGATTCATGCCAACGGTTTTCATCAATACGATGTCGCGGGCGAAGCTGTCTTTGAGTTGTTCATCCACCATTGCGTTGCCGCCGTATTTAATGACAAACGTCTTGCCTGCGAAACGCTGAATATACGGTAATGATTCGGCCAATACCTTGGCGGTTTGTACAGCGGCGCTGGGATCTAGAGCCATAATCTGAGAACCTTATGTCGTTTGGTATACATTTAATTAGATTATAACCATGAAGACACGAAGGGCACGAAGGTTTTTTAGAAAAGTTTGTATTTCGATTCGAGATTTATGCACTGCTTAAAATTTTTCACAACGAGGAACTTTGATTAGAGGTTTTATGAATTTATTGATTTTCTTCGTGTTCTTCGTGCCTTCGTGGTTAAATTAAAAAGGGATATCAACTTCAGTGGTCGCATGTTCTTGCACTAATTTGCGGAAGTCGTTTTGGATCCGCTGCAAAGCCTCCTCGTTAGTGGCTTCAAAGCGGAAAACAATACAAGGGGTGGTGTTGGACGCTCGGGCCAGCCCGAAACCATCCTCCCAATCGGCGCGTACCCCATCAATAGTGGTGATGACGGCGCCGTCGAAAGTGGCGTTGGCCAGCATGCGTTCTATCAATTTAAAATGTTCACCCTCTTCCATATCTAATTTCAGTTCCGGTGTATTCACCGAATCGGGCAGTTCAGCAAATATGGCCGATGCTTTGCGCTCGTCCTTGGAAAGGATTTCCAGTAAGCGGGCGGCGGTATATAACGCATCATCGAAGCCGTACCAGCGTTCCTTGAAGAAAATATGGCCGCTCATTTCGCCAGCTAATAAAGCGCCGGTTTCTTTGAGTTTGGCTTTGATGAAAGAATGACCGGTTTTCCACATGGTGGGTTTGCCGCCGGCGCCTTCAATGACTTTGGGTAAATGCGTCGTGCATTTGATGTCAAAAATAATTTCCCCGCCGGGATTGCGAGCCAAAATATCTTTGGCGTACAACATGATTTGCCGGTCCGCCCATATGACTTCACCTTCGGGTGTGATCACCCCCAAGCGGTCACCGTCGCCGTCGAACGCCAGGCCGATATCGGCAGGCTGGCTTTGCAAGGCTTGGGTCAAATCCTGCAAATTTTCCGGTTGGCTGGGGTCCGGGTGATGGTTGGGAAATGAGCCGTCCACCTCGCAAAACATTTCCGTCACTTCGCAGCCTAAAGAACGTAACAAGGCGGGGGCCACCGCGCCGGGCACACCATTGCCGCAATCCACAATCACTTTCATCGGCCGTGAGAGTTTTACATCGGAAGTGACCCGTTTGATGTAACCGGGTACCACGTCGAGTTCTGCACGTTGGCCCTGGCCACGCTTTAAATCATTGTTGTCTATGCGCTGTTTTAATCGCTGAATACTATCCCCGGATAAAGTGGTGCCGGCAATTACCATCTTCATGCCGTTGTAGTTCGGGGGATTGTGACTGCCGGTGAGCATAATACCGGAGCCGGAACCTAGCTCGTAAGCGGCGAAATACAACACCGGCGTGGGTACCATGCCCACATCGGTAACATCACAGCCGCTGTCCAGCAGACCTTGGGTCAGTGCTTTGATGAGTTTGGGCCCGGATAAGCGCCCGTCCCGGCCCACATAAATGTGTTGTTCGCCTTGGTCTTGGGCTTCACTGCCTATGGCCAAACCGATGCAGTAGACTGCGTCTTCTGTTAAAGATTTATCCACAATGCCGCGGATATCGTAAGCCTTGAAAATGGTGGAATCGATGGATTGAGCGCTCGCCATAATGAATCCTATTGTTTTATATAAACTTATGGGTGGTGGTTGTTATTGTTATGCGATGAATGATTTCCCGCTGAAGTAGCGGGTAATCATTAGCGCGAGATTATATCACTGAATTTCCACAGGGGTTAAAACCGGCTGGGCATTAAGGCCCAGCTTGAGGTATCAAAAAGTGAGGTGAGATGTGATGAGAAAATGCAGTGTCAGTGTTTGCCAGTATGCCCGAAGCCGCCTTCGCCCCGGTCACTGCTTTCAAACGAATCAACGATTTCAAATTCTGCTTGCACTACCGGAACAAATACCATTTGCGCTATGCGCTCACCGGGATTGACGGTAAACGTGTCATTGCCGCGGTTCCAGCAAGACACAAACACCTGGCCTTGGTAATCCGAGTCTATCAAACCGGTTAAGTTACCCAACACGATGCCATGCTTATGTCCCAAGCCGGAGCGCGGCAATAAGACCGCCGCCAAGTTGGGATCGTTAATGTGGATGGCGATGCCGGTAGGAATCAAGTGGGTTTCGCCAGGATGAATGATCAGCGGTTCGTCTAAACACGCACGCATGTCCATGCCGGCGGAGCCGCCGGTGGCGTACGTGGGTAAGGGGATGTCTTCGCCGATACGGGGGTCGAGGATTTGTAATTGGATTTTTTGCATGATTATAAAAATTAACCACGAAGGCACGAAGAACGCGAAGAAAATAAAATATATTTTTTTAAAACCTTCGCGTTCTTCGTGCCTAATTGTTTAAAGGAGTTTATAGAAAGTCTAAGACGACTGTCCGCCGCCAACCAGCACCGTGGCCATTTTATCCGGATTCACCCTGCGCTGAAAAGCCGATTTGATGCTGTCCAAGGTGACCGCTTCGATCTTGGCATTGAATTGATCTAAATAATCCAAAGGTAAACCGTAAAAGCCGATCATGGCGATATAACCAACTATCTTGCTGTTGCTGGATATGCGCAATGGGAAGCCGCCAGTGATGTTCTTTTTCGAGGCTTCCAACTCTTCCGCCGTGGGGCCTTGGGTGACGAATTTGCGTAATTCGTCTTTCAGCACGTTAAGCGCTTCTTGGGCGGTTTCATTTTTAGTTTGTAGACCGAGGATAAACGGGCCTTGTTTGCGCATGGGCAGAAAGTAACTGTAAGTACTATAGGACAGTCCGCGGTTTTCCCGCACTTCTTGACTCAAGCGAGACACTAAACCATTGCCGCCTAAGATATGGTTACCCACGTATAAGTCGAAGTAATCTTCATCACCTCTCGCCATGCCGGGGACTCCCACCAAGATGTGAGTTTGGGTGGAGGGGTGATCGATGCGGATATCCTTCTCGTCTTGCAAAGCGTTTACTGCTGGCAATTCCGGCGCCCGTTGTCCTTCCGGCAGGCCGGCTACGACGGCGTTGGCCAGTTGCTCGGCTTGGGATTTGTCCAAATTGCCGACGATGGCGATCACGGCGTTTTTCGCGACGTAATAAGTCTGATAGAACGATTTTAAATCATCCACTTTCAGCGCTTTGACGCTTGATTCGCTGCCTTCGGGCAGGCTGGCATAAGGATGGTCGCCAAATATCGCTTGATAAAAGGCTTCATCCGCCAAATCGCCCGGGGATTGTTTGCGTTGTTCGATGGCCAATAGCATGCGATTGCGTTCCCGTTCGAAAGCATCAGCCGGAAACGTGGGTTTGGTTAAGACTTTGTTGAGTAAGCTAATGCCGGGTTGCAATATTTCGGATTCGGACAAGCTTCTTAAGGTAACAATGGCCATATCGCGCTCGGAGCTATTACTAAAGCGTGCGCCCAAGGCGTCGAATTGCTCGGCGATTTGGTCAGCGTTGAGATCCGCCGCGCCTTCGGCCAGTAAGCCATTGGTCAGCAATGCTGTGCCCGCTTTGGCGCCGTCACGGGCGCCGCCACCATCAAACACCACTTGCACATCGACCATGGGCAGCTCAGGCGCCGCCACAAAATAGACTCTGGCACCATTGGTGGTTTCCCAATGCTGGATGTTTGGGGTAGCGTGGGCTTGGCTGAAGCTAACCGCCAGTAGTGCGATATAGAAAGTAATGAGAGAATTAATGCGCATGACTGCCTCCGTGTTTGATCGCTGCGATGTTATTGATAGGTTGTGGATCAAGTACTGCCACGGTGAGACGGTCATCCACTAAATATTTGCGTGCCACTTGCTGAATCTGCTCGGGTGTCACGGCACGGATTTTATCGATATATTGATCTGACAAGCGCCAATCCAAACCCACCGTCTCTAATGTGCCGATTTGCATCGCTTGATAAAAAATGGAGTCTTTTTCATACACTTTGCTGGCAACGAGTTGGGCTTTAATGCGTTTCAATTCCTCTTCATTTACCAGCTCGTCTTGCACTTGTTGGATTTGCTCGCGAATGGCCGCTTCCAATTGTTGCGCGGTTTTGCTTTGCGCTGGCGTACCGACGAAGGTAAACAACTCATCCAGCCGGGCAAACAAATCATACGAGGTGCCGATGCTTTGGGCGACTTGTTGTCCGCGGATTAGATTTTTAGTAAAGCGGGCGCTGTCACCGCCATCCAGTACATGGGCCAACATCTCCAGCGCATAGGGCTCCCAATCCTCTTGCGCCGTTTTGGCTACGGGGACTTTGTAGCCCATGGCCATATACGGCAGTTGAGCGGGGGCTTTGACGGTAATGCGTTTGATACCGGCTTGGGCGATTTCTTTTTGCGGCTTAAGTTGAGGAATGTCCCGTTTCGGTACAGTACCATAATATTTTTGCGCCAATTGAAACACTTCTTCCGGATTTACATCCCCCACTACCACCAAGGTGGCGTTGTTTGGGGCGTAATAATGGTTATACCAGTGTTGTGCGTCTTCCGCAGTCATATTTTCCAAGTCGTTCATCCAGCCGATGATGGGATGGTGATAAGGGCTGTTGACAAACGCCGCGGCGAGAAACCGCTCATAGGTCAGAGACTCAGGTTTGTCATCGGTGCGCATGCGCCGCTCTTCCATGACCACTTGAATCTCCTTGGCAAACTCTTCAGCAGACAAATTTAAGTTTTGCATGCGGTCGGCCTCCATTTCGAAGCTGATGGGCAATCGGCTTTTTTCTAACTGCTGAAAATAAGCGGTATAGTCCTGCCCGGTAAAAGCATTTTCCCGCCCACCATTGGCGGAAATGATTTTGGAAAATTCGTTGGGGCCGTACTTTTCTGTGCCTTTGAACATCATATGTTCCAACACATGGGCGACGCCGGTAGTACCGTTCTTCTCGTAACTGCTGCCCGCTTTGTACCAAATTTGGGACACTACCACCGGCGCGCGATGGTCTTCCCGTATTATGATTTTTAAGCCATTATCCAGCATGTATTCGTGGGTATTGGTTTGGGGGTCTGAGCTGATGTGCCGGCCTCCAGCAGCTTGGGTGGCACTGGCATCGGTGGATTGCGGGGATTTCGCGGCGCCTGGTTCGGTTTTTTGCCCGCAGGCAGAGAATAACAATGTGGAAAAAATCGTGATTAAAACAACGCTTTGCGTCCGTATAACAAGACGTTTTGTCATAATAGGCTCTCTTTTGTTATTGCTGACAGTAAAGTTAAAAATGGTGTAACCGGGAATTTTTTCAACGTTTTTTATATCTATTTCAAACAATACTGCTAGTTCGTTGCAATTTTCGTTACAATCCCGCAATCAGTTTCGCAAGTCTAGCAGTACATCATCAATGCGCTAGTGACAGTTCCCAATAATCCAACAGTGAGTAAGACGCGAACAACCATGTTTGGTTTCAGAAAAAACAAAAGTAAAGATAAAAATCCGGAGCAACCGCCTGCAGATGCTGACAAAACAGCGCTCGGCGAAGCGCCGGTGGAGCAACGCGAACCAACGGCTGCACCAATGCCGGATACTACATCTGCGCAAAGCGAGCCAGAAAAGCAGTCAGCGGATCAAAAACAAGGATTTTTCACCCGATTGACCCAAGGGCTGAGGCGCACCCGCTCCAGCATTACCGAAGGTGTGGCGACGTTGATGCTGGGTAAAAAGTCTATCGATGATGAGGTCTTGGAAGAAATCGAAATGCAGTTACTAACCGCCGATGTGGGTGTGGAGGCCACCCGGGCCATCGTGGATGACCTCACCAAACGTGTGGCGCGCAAACAGTTGGCGGATGCTGAAGCATTGTTTAGTGCCTTGCGCGAAGATATGGTGAAGCTGTTGGCGCCGGTGTCCGAGCCTTTGCAAATTAACGAACAACACCGGCCCTACGTCATTCTGATGGTCGGCATTAACGGCGCCGGCAAAACCACGACCATTGGCAAATTGGCCAAACGGCTCCAAAATCAAGGTCATTCGGTGATGCTCGCCGCCGGTGACACCTTCCGGGCGGCGGCGGTGGAGCAGTTGCAGGAGTGGGGGCGGCGTAACGACATCCCCGTCGTCGCGCAGCAAAGTGGCGCAGATTCGGCGTCGGTGATTTTTGATGCGGTGCAAGCCGCGCAAGCACGCAACATTGATGTGCTGATCGCCGATACCGCCGGTCGGCTGCACACTCAATCTAATCTTATGGAAGAGCTGAAAAAAGTCCGTCGTGTCATGGGCAAGCTGGATGCCACGGCGCCTCACGAAGTGATGCTGGTGTTGGACGCGGGCATAGGCCAAAACGCCATCGCCCAAGCCAAACAATTTCGCGAGGCGGTACAGGTCTCCGGCATAACCTTGACCAAGTTGGACGGCACCGCCAAAGGCGGGGTGATTTTTGCGATCGCCAAACAGTTGGGTCTTCCTATTCGTTTTATCGGCATTGGTGAGAGCATCGATGATTTGCGGGTGTTTGAGGCCGAGGACTTTGTGGATGCCTTGTTAATACGGGAAAACGCGGCAAGCGCATGATTCATGATTACTTTCGTCAACGCTTACAAACGCTACCCCGGCGGCCGGGAAGCGTTAAAAAACATTAGCTTTAACATCGATAAAGGCGAAATGGTGTTCCTCACCGGCCACTCCGGTGCCGGCAAGAGCAGTTTGTTGAAGCTCATTCCTATTATCGAGCGTACCACCCGTGGTGAAGTCATTCTGGATGGTAAAAATTTGTCCCGTGTCAGCAATCGCCAAATTCCCTATTTGCGCCGCAAAATCGGCGTGGTGTTCCAAGATCACAACTTACTACCAGAGCGCACCGTATTTGATAATGTGGCGCTGCCGCTGGTGATCGCCGGCGAACATCACAGCGAAACCGGTCGTCGGGTACGGGCCGCTCTGGACAAAGTGGGATTGTTGGACAAAGAAAGGGCGTATCCCATCACGTTGTCCGGCGGCGAACAACAAAGAGTGGGCATTGCCCGCGCTGTGGTAAACCGACCCCCGGTATTGCTGGCCGATGAACCCACGGGAAACTTGGATCCGGAGTTGTCTCGGGAAATCATGAGCTTGTTCGAACAATTTACCAAAGTAGGCGTTACCGTCTTGGTCGCCACGCATGACCTGGATTTGATATCGCGCATGAACCATCGGTTGCTGGCCTTGCGTGAAGGCGAACTGGTGGCCGATGGGCCCACACAAGAGCTATTGCGGCAATAACGCAGATGGAGCAACATGGCGGCTAATTACAAATCCCAAGCCCGGCGTGTCAAACCGCGGCGCACTAAAGTCAGCCCCAGAGTCCGCGCCATCGAATCGGTCAAAGACAGCGCCAGTAACGTGGTGCGACCTGGGCCACGCTCTAAATTAAACGTCTATTTCTCGCATCATCTGTGGGTGGCGATTTCCACCTTAGGCGGTTTATGGCGCACACCGCTATCGACGTTGTTAACCTCCTCGGTGATAGCTATCGCGTTGGCACTGCCGGCGGGGTTGTACGTTATGCTGCAAAACGTTCAAAGACTATCCGCTTCCTGGGAAAATAGTTCGCAAATCTCCGTATTTCTCAACCAAGACCAAAGCGAGTCTCACGCACAAACCCTGCGCGAACAGTTGCTGAGTTGGCCTGAAATCAAAGCCATACACTATATTTCTGCGGCACAAGCGTTGGCCGAATTCCGGCAGTCCTCGGGCTTTGGTGAGGCCTTGGAAATTTTGGATCAAAATCCTTTGCCGGCGGTCTTAATCATTCAACCGGCGATGGATTTGGCCGACACGACCCAGCTGGAGGCGTTAAAAGGCAAATTGGACGGATTGCCGCAGGTTGATCAAACCTTGCTGGATATGCAGTGGGTGTTACGCTTGAGCGCCATGATTGATACCGGCAAACGCGCGGTGTTTATTCTCGGTGGATTATTATTCATCGCCATCCTACTGGTCATTGGAAACACCATTCGCTTGACCATTTATAACAAACGCCAGGAAATCATTGTGACCAAGTTAATTGGTGCTACCAACCAATTCATCCGCCGGCCGTTTCTGTACACCGGTTTTTGGTATGGCTTATTTGGCGCAGTATTGGCATGGTTATTAGTCGTGGTGTTGATCGGGTTGTTAAAAGCGCCCATTGATGAGTTGGCGTTATTGTACGATAGCCGCTTTAGCCTAAACTCCATGGGTGGGTTTATTTCATTAAGCCTCTTGCTGACGGGCATTTTGTTGGGACTGCTGGGTTCCTGGGTGGCGGTAAGCCGTCATTTAAAAGCCATCGAACCGAAATAATTGTACAAAAATAAAGCACATAACCGCCATTTTGGAACTATTCCAAATAATACTTGACTAAAATAGTAAATTACTCTATTTCTATTAGGAACCAAATCAAATTTTGGCACTCTTAGGGATGGAGTGCTAAAATGCATGAAAAACTCTGATGGAGAATCTGAGCAAAATGAAAAACAGTCTAACCCTAGACATGATAAACCCCACCGGCAGCTTGGAGGCCTATGTACAGGCCGCCAATCAAATACCCATGCTGACGGCTGAGGAAGAATATGAACTCGCCACGCGCTTGCAAGAAGATGGTGACATCAATTCTGCGCGGCGATTAGTGTTGTCTCATTTGCGATTCGTGGTACATGTGGCCCGCGGATACAGCGGTTACGGCTTGCCCCAGGGAGATTTGATCCAGGAAGGCAACATCGGTTTGATGAAAGCGGTAAAACGCTTTGATCCCACCGTGAATGTACGTTTAGTGTCATTTGCCGTGCATTGGATCCGTGCTGAGATTCACGAATACATTTTACGCAACTGGCGTATCGTGAAATTGGCTACCACCAAAGCGCAGCGTAAATTGTTCTTCAACTTGCGCAAGAGCAAAAAGCGTTTGGGCTGGTTCAGTCCTGAAGAGGTTCGAGCGGTTGCCAAAGATCTCAATGTGGAGCCGGAAACGGTGCTTGAGATGGAAAAACGTATGAGCAGCCAGGATACCTCCTTCGACTCATTCACTGACAACAACGACGATGACGACTTTGCCCCTGCCCCGTCGGGATATTTGCAAGATTTAAGTCATGAACCTTCGTTGCAATTGGAAAACGCCAATTGGGAAGAGCACAATAACAGCCGCTTACACCAAGCGTTGGAAACTCTGGATGAGCGAAGCCAGGACATCGTCAAACAACGTTGGTTGACGGACAAAAAATCAACATTGCATGAATTGGCGGACAAATATAACGTGTCTGCAGAACGCATCCGCCAGTTGGAAAGCAATGCCATGAAGAAAATGAAATCCACTTTGATGGCATAAACCGTTTTCCCTTCAACTCTGTGAAGAAACTAAGGCCGCTTAACGCGGCCTTTTTTATTTTTGCAAAGAGTATGAGGCTTGAGCTTTTTTAGCTGGCGCTTGGCGGTTTAGTGCTGGTGACCGCCAGGTCCATGCACATGGCCATGAGAAACCTCTTCTTCGGTTGCGTCTCTGACATCGACTACTTTAACATCGAAATTAAGGTCCACACCGGCTAACGGGTGATTTCCGTCAATTGTAATTTGGTCACCTTCGATATTGGTCACCGTAATCATGACGTATTGCCCTTCGGGAGTTTGCGCGTGGAATTGCTGACCGACTTGAAGGTCATCTGTGGATTCGAAAGCTTCTTTGGGAACTACTTGGGTAAGAGCGTCGTTACGTTGACCATAACCTTCGTCGGCCGAAACGCTGACCGTTAACTCGTCACCACTTTGCTTGCCGTTTAAGGCGTTTTCCAAACCGGGAATAATATTATTTGCGCCATGTAAGTAGACGAATGCACCGTCTTGGGAGCGGTCTAAAATGTTACCGTCGCTGTCGGTGAGCGTGTAGTCCAAAGTTACCACTTTGTGCTTGGCTATTTGCATGAAAAAGAGCTCCTTGTGATTGCGGGAGATTGGCCTTTGCCTATATTAAAACGTTCGACTATACCACACTATAGCCAATCATACATAATTTCGCTATTTTAATATGGCTTCTCAAGAACCCGCTATGACGTTTACCCGCTTAGTGCGCTGAAATGTATTTCCTTTCCAGTGGAATAGTCGCATAATCCCGCAGCTTTTTTCCCCGAGTACAACATAATGATACAAGACCATACTGTAGACTGCGCCAACATTGTTGGCGACGCCAAAGATATCTACCGGCAAATCGCTTTAACTATTGGTGAACAAGGTTGGTGCGTGACGCCCGAATTTTTGTCGCCCTTGCTAGTGTCCCAACTGCGGCAAGAAACCAAATTACAGTGGGCTAATGGGGAATTTCGCCATGCCGGCGTGGGTCGAGGCGACAGTTTTGAAGTTAACCCTAAGATTCGCACTGACCATGTGTTGTGGTTGGAAAATGATAAAGTGACTGGGGCGCAAAAACTCTATTTCGATGCATTGGAACAGTTACGTTTGGCGATAAACGAGAATCTGTATTTGGGCTTAATGGAGTTCGAAGCGCATTTTGCAGTATATCCTCCGCAAAGCTTTTATAAAAAACATCTTGATCAATTTCGTGGTATAGGCGCAAGAACGGTTAGCGCGATATTGTATTTAAATAGTGATTGGCAACAGGAGCACGGTGGCCAATTGCGGCTATACACAAATCCTAACGACCCGGAGTGCTACGTAGATATTTTTCCCGAGGGTGGTACTTTGGTTAGTTTCTTAAGTGCCCGCTTTCTTCACGAAGTGTTGCCGGCGAACCGGGCGCGAAAAAGCATCACCGGCTGGTTTAAAAGGCGGGAATAACTGCGACAGAGCAACGGTGCAACTGAGCATACCACAAGTTTGTTACAAAACTGTGAATTCAGCAGCGAGTTCTTTGGTTGGCGCACTATTTTCACTTGTCATTTGTACATTCACGAAAAGACTGTAAAATACGCGGGTTTTTGCATCACTGATGCATTTCAATATCTCAAGGGATATTGCTAGTCAGTGTCGTTAAAGGTTGTCGGCTTATAAAAATTGCTAAGTTGACGCGCGTATGTGAGAGGGGCAGTATGATGGGCTCATTTGAAGCAATACATGATACCCGGGGGCGGCTTTACCGGATTATAACAAACTATTTAGAAAGCCAAGATATAGAATATGAAGAATCCAATTTTGACAAGTTGGAAGATGTTGGAATCGACTCATTAGGTATGCTAGATTTGATCTTTATAATAGAAAATGAGTTTGGGGTACAGACCGGAGAAATAGATAACGAAGTCTTGGAAAAGATCACAACTTTCGATGGCTTGGTTCAAATGATTGAATCATTAAGGGTATAAGCAAATCGGTCCAAAACCAGTGAGCGCAGCGATGTCAGATATAAGTAGTGCGGTTGCTATTACGGGTATGGGTGTGGTATCGCCGAATGGCATAGAAGTCGACCAATTTTGGCAAGCGTCTGTTGCGGGGCGCTCGGGTGTCCGGGAAATCGATCGTTTCGATGTTTCCAAGTTCGCTTGTAAAATCGGTGCCCAGGTCGAGGGATTGGAAAACAGTATATACTATAAAAATTCTTGGAAGTCTTTGGATCGCTCTGTTGTGATGGCCTTAGCGGCAAGCTCGGAAGCGTTGGCGCAAGCTAAATTAGATTTAGAGCAAGATAATTGCCATCACTATGGGATTTTTGTTGGCACCGGAACCGGTAGTATCACAACACATGAAGCTTCCGTATGTAAAGTCGTTGCTGGTGAAAGACTACATCCGTTGTCTATTTTGCGGGCCATGCCCAATTCGGCATTGCTTGAGCTGGTATCGCATTGCGGATTTGGCGGCCCATCGGCAACGTATTCTGCAGCCTGCACGTCCAGTTCACATGCCATTGGTGAAGCGTTTAAAGCAATTCAAGCCGATCGCGCCGATTTGGTTCTGGCCGGCGGTACCGACTCACCTTTGTCACCGCCTTTGTACGCGGCCTGGAGCGCTATGCGGGTCATGTCGAACTGGAGTGGAAATCCGAAGAGCGCCTGCCGGCCCTTCAGTAAAGACCGAAGCGGACTGGTTTTGGGCGAGGGTGCGGCGTTTGTGGTGCTGGAAAAACTTGAACATGCCAGAGTCCGTGGAGTCGAGCCGCTGGGGTTTCTTTTGGGTTACGCTTCAAACACTACGTACGCCCATCCCACAAGGCCGAGTGTTGAGCCGGAAAAAATCGTAATGCAAGCAGCGCTTCGAGATGCTGGCGTGGACGCATCAGAGGTTGCCTATATTTACGCTCACGGCACCGGTACTAAAGCCAACGACGGCGTGGAAACTCAAGCCATAAAAGCCGCGTTAGGTGAGGCTAATGCCTACAATATTGCGGTATCATCTCCAAAAGCATGCTACGGACATACTTTGGGCGCTTGCGGTGCCTTAGGGTGTGTTACCGCAATCTTGGCTCTTCGCCACAAAATAGCGGTGCCTACCATGAATCTGGATGAACCAGATCCGCAATGTGACTTAAACTACGTTCCTAATGAGGCGCAACCGCTCAAACGAGGCCGCTATGCCTTAGTCAATGCATTTGGCTTTGGTGGCAGTAACGCCACGTTGGTTGTGGGAACCGAGAAGTAGCTTCCAATAGATTGTCTTCTTTGCATAAGCAGCGCCTCACCACCAAAGCAACGTTTAATTTACGCATCATAACCTCGTCATCATTTTGTAACAAAACCATCACATTACTTTGTTAGGGTTCGTGATTCTCGACTGGGTAATATTTCCGCAAAAACAAAAAGGAGAGTTACATGAACCGATATGCATTGAAGACCGTTGTAGGTGGTATTGTCTTGGCGAGTGCGCAAAGCGCCGCGGCTGGGACCGACCTTTATTTTAATCCGCTAATCCAATCCACCGCGGTGGCAACACCCAATCACATTAACGAACTAAATTCACCGTGGCAGGCACCGGCAGGTCTCAGTCAAGTGAATCTGACCAGCTTGCGGGAAGTGGAGGCTAATCCCAACCAATCACTCGTGCGAGTTCCCGGTCTGGGCAGTAATGCTTCCATGTTTGATATGGTGGCCTTTGACCCGTCAGGCAAATACGTGTTCATACCTCATGAAACCGGCATAGGAGCTGGTGTCAGCCGTTATAGCATCAAAGACGACTTCGCCGAAGTGTTGTTCAGCGGTGACCTGGAAGGGGCCAACGGCGACTGGAGCAATGACTACGGTGCGTTCGACCCGGCAACTTGGACGCCGCACGACACCTTGTTCCTGGGAGAAGAATGGTCGGGAGAAGGCCGCGTTATTGAAGTATTAAATCCAATGGCAGAGGTTAACACCATTAGCTATCGCGAGTTGCACAGTATTCCAAATGTTGCCCACGAAGGCCTGCGGTTTAGCAACGATGGCAAAATCCTGTATTTTGTTGATGAATGGAACTCTGGGTCATTATACAAGTTTGTGCCAAAAAATGACGACTACACCAAAGGGCAATCTTTTGTGCTCGTAGTCGATGCTTACGATGGTGATCCTGCCGATATGTGGGATGATGCTTCCAATGCAAACGCTGTACGCACGGGCGCTGCAACTTGGGTGCCTCTTACAGACACGGATGGCAATGCCTTAACGGACAGCGATCCATTTTTAAATGGCCCCAGCAATGATCCTCGTTCAAACGCCGATACCCGCGGAGGCCGACCGGCCGCTGATGAAGTCAACGCTACCCCTTATGGCCGTCCAGAGGATATGGAAGTGGGCCGTTTGAAAAATGGCAACGAGGTGATCTACTTTACAGCCACTTCTGAATTAGCAGTCTATTCCGTGGAGGACTTCGGTGATGATACCGCTTATGTTCGTTTGATGGCTAGCGAATATACTACGCCGAAAAACCTGGGTTACCCTGCTACCACCGGTGTGCTGAACTCGCCGGACAATTTGGCCCAAGATGCCTTGGGTAATATTTACATCATAGAAGATGCGCCCAATAGCTCTAATGTGGGCGGTGATATCTGGTTTATTCGTGATGTAAACAATGACGGCGTAGCCGAATCTTTGGACCATTTCTTAAGTATTCAAGTCGATGGGGCGGAAGCTACAGGCATGATTTTCAATCCCGTCAAGCCCACTCAGTTCGTGATTGCCGTACAGCATCCGGACAGCACCGATCTCGAAAAGGTAGGAAACGGCTTAGGTGATGCGTTGTGGTTGTTTGATATCACCGATGTCGTTGCGCCGGCGTGCGTCGACAAAGACGACGACCACCATCGCTATGGCAATCGATCTGCAAAAACCTGCAGCGACAGCGATGATGGCAATTTTGTCAGGAAGCTGGAAAAACGGGCGAAGAAAGGCCATGATAAGGATTGATCGTTCAGGTCCGGTCGGTGCTCTATGGCCAGCCAGTATTAAGTGTCTGATCAAACCAACGAATACGTCAGGGGGCCCAGTGCCCCCTGATTATTTGAGACGTTGAACATTGCGTACCTAAGGCTCTCCCAAGGTGAAGTAAAAAGTGGCGCCCTGGCCAACTTCTGCTTCGGCCCAAATTTTGCCGCCATGTCGGCGAATGATGCGCTGTACTGTTGCCAGCCCAACGCCGGTGCCCTCAAATTCTTTGGAGCTGTGCAAGCGTTGAAACGCGCCGAATAGCTTGTTGGAATAAGTCATGTCGAAGCCGGCACCGTTGTCTTCTATGAAGTAAACGGGGTGTCCATTTTGTTCTTTGCTGCCAAATCGGAACTTTGGCATTGTGGTCTTTCGAGTATATTTCCATGCGTTGCCCAACAGGTTGTCTAAGGCGATCTGCAGCAAACGCTTATCGCCAACGGCATTTAAGCCCGGTTGAATGTCGATTAGCACTTGCCTTTGCGGATCCTCATTTCTAAGTTCGTCTACTGTTGCCTTGGCCATGCGACTGAGATCTACCGATTCCCAATGGACCGCATCGCGGGTCACCCGCGACAACATCAACAAGTCATCGATGAGTAAGCCCATGCGATCGGCACCGGCGCAAATACGTTGCAAATAATTCTTACCGGTCTCGTCGATTACGTCGGCATAGTCTTCCGCCAACGCCGAACTAAAACCGTTGATGGCGCGCAAAGGCGCCCGCAAATCGTGAGAGACCGAATACGAAAACGCCGCCAATTCCTTGTTACTGGCCTCAAGTTCCAATGCCTTGTGTTTTAATTCATCCTCGGCTTGCTTAGACTGAGTAATATCCATGGCATAGCCAATCATACCCACCACCTCACCGGTTTTGTCGTATTGCATGGATAATGAGAGATGGGCGAAAAAAGGTTCTCCATTTTTCTTCAGCATGCGGACTTCCACATCGTGTTCGCCGTGCGCCTTAAGTGGCGCTATCACTTCGATGGCTAGGAACTCACGGTCGTCTTGCGGATAGACAAAAGAGATGTGGCGGCCGATGGCTTCCCCTTTCGTGTAGCCAAACAAGCGTTCCGCACCACGGTTCCAGTTGACAACGACACCGTATAAATCGGTGGAAACCACCGAATCGTGGATTTGATCAATGATGGTGGCCTGCTGTTCCAGCACCGCGGTGCGTTCTTCCACCAATTGCTGGAGATTATCGCGGTGTTGTTTCAGTTCCTGCTCTATGCGCTTACGCTCGGTGATATCAAAAAATGTCACTACCGCGCCCACGACTTTGTCATCGCGGCGTATGGGATGAGACCAGTATTCCACGGGAAAACTACTGCCATCGGCACGCCAGTTCACTTCATTATCCGAATGACCGCTGGTGTTGTTTTGTAACGCGATAAATATTTTGCATTGCTCTTTGGGGTAAGGAGAACCATCGGCATGGCTGTGGTGCGTTAAGTCATGGATCTCTTTACCGACCAAATCGCTTTCGTTTTGATAACCGAGGATTTTCAGACAAGCGGCATTGGCAAACGTGCACACACCGTTCAGATCGACGCCGTAAATCGCCTCCTCCGTGGAGTCCAACAATAACTGAATGTGGGCTTGCTTTTCCTGGATGCTGCGGGTGCGTTCGGCTATGGCGTCGACCATTTTATTAAACGCCAGTGATGTTAAACCCACCTCATCGCGGCGTTGGACCGGCAATGCGACATCAAATTGGCCTTCGCCCACCCTGGCCGCCGCTTCGGAGAGCGCACGCAGGTTTCGGGTTAGATAAAGTCCCAATGCGATGGTCGCAGCAATACTGAGTAAGATTTCCACGGTGGCGATGGCGATGCTACGATTACGGGCACTTTGAATAGTTTGTTGCATTAAATCCAAAGAGAAACCGATGAAGGTGTGACCTTGTAAGCGTTGCGCTAACATAATGTCTGCTTTTACATCGAAAATACCGTCATCCACCCGTGTAGGGTGTTGATCGGCGAAGAGCACTTTGGCGCGGTCAATGTCGCCGATACTGACAACGGGGCGATTATGCAAATTGAACACTTCCACGTAGGCGACTTCCTGGTGTTCTAATATGGAGGCGGCGTACTCTTCCAAGGAGGCATAGTCCACTTCCACCATAAACGCCCCGGCCGCTGAAGCAAATTGTTTAACCAGGCTGATAGCGGATTCGTTGAGCCGGTCAGTATGGGTGCGATAGATAGTGTTGACGTTGTTCCACACCATGATCGACAGCATAATCACTTCGATCATCACAACGCTGGCGATCAGCCTGAAGCGAAGCGATTGAAACAGCGAAACTCGCACGGGGTTATTCCGGCAGCTTTATTTGCTTAGCGGCCCATTCCAGTTGGTCATATTCCGCAGGCTTGGTTTTGGCGAAACCAGGCCAGGAAAGATGTTTGAGCAAAGCTTTGCCGTCTTCGCTTGTTTGCAGATTCAGCAAAGCATTCTCGATAACGGCCGCATCCTCCGCCGATACCGTAGTGGCAACACTAATCGGCATGTGGGGTGTGCCTACGGTTTGCGAAACAATTCTCATATTATTTTTAATTTCAGGTTTAGCACGATTGAAGGGCGGTAGCATAAGAGAGGCCGCGTCGGTAATCCGTTTGTAGGCGGACAGCAATGAGGCGTTGTGCGTGGGTGTCGCTACTAAGGTCAAATCCTTATCGGGATCGATGTTGTGCTCGCTCAGGTGGGCTCTCACCAAAGCGGTGCCCAAGGCCAAGGGATCAACGGTGGACAGTTTTTTACCGCGCAGGTCATCCAGGGTTTTGATGTTACTGTCATTGCGGGCGACGATGAGGGCGGGCATGGTCGGCGCGTTCACCCTTACGAGCACGCGGTAGCCTGCTTGGCGTTGGGCAATGTAATAAAAATGCGGTGCGGTAAACAGTATATCGTAACGGCGCTCATTGGTGCGGCTAAGAAATTCTGCGTAATTAGCGGCGGTCTCCAAGCGAACCGGCCGGTCAAGTTGCTTGGCAAGATAGTCCGTCAAAGGACCAAACCGGGCCACCAATTTCTGCGGACTGAGAATCGGTAAGAATCCGAATATCATCGCGTCCTTCGCATGGGCTTGGAGAGGGGATACCAAGCAAACCGCCAGACAGAGAATAAAAAGGACTTTTCGATGGATTCTATTCACTGGCTGCCTCCTCTGTAGTATTGCCAAATGGTAAGTCCAATCCTTCACCACCGTGTGAAGTCACAACAGCAATTCGTCTGTATTTATCGCTCAAGATTTGCTATTCGATGCGCTGTCTTACCACCAGCCAAACTTACAGAACTTTTAAGGGCTATCATTCCGTGGTAAGTAGATGGGTTGAAATTGGTTGTATGTATTGTGGTAACAAAACCATAGTTTGTTTGTGTCAACCCACGATTGAACTGCATTCATTTAGATTCGGTATAAATCGAATCAGTCAATACCCTCGCCAAACCGGCGGCTTATACGGCGACCCCTTGTGCCTGAAATAATAATAGCAGCATAGAGTAATTATGGTAGTTTCCAATGAAAGGAGAAAACACCGCGACGGTGCACGACGGATTATCACTTATGGGCGATCTTAAGATCAGGCTCGATACAGTTCGAATCGCTAGGGTTACTCTGTATTCGCCCAAACTTATCAGCGGTATCTCGCACTGCCAGGGGCAGTTTAAAATAGAACACGGCACCGGCATTGTCTTTGTTGTAGCAGCCAATACTCCCGGCGTGATCTTCGACGATCTGTTTACTGATGCTCAGGCCCAATCCTGTGCTGGCGGCGATTTTCCTCGAGCTGTCACCGGTGTTTTCGCCCTGGACAAATTCATTAAAAATCGCCCCTATTTTATCTTCCGAGATTCCACTGCCGTAATCCAGCACCTCCACGCAAACGGAATGGTTTGCCGCGCGGATATGCACTTCCACCTTGGTGCCAGCCGGTGAAAACTTAATGGCATTGGATAACAAGTTGACTATGACTTGCTGAATACGTTTGCGATCCACATTAACCATCATGGGTTGTTGCGGATGAGGATCGCGTTGGATACTAATACAAAACTGTTCGGCATACTGCTTTACCTCGTCCATAGCGTCATCCACAATATCGTCCAAGGATTCCATCGCCAGATGATATTCCAGTTTGCCCGACTCCAGTTTTTTCAAGTCAAGGATATCGTTCACGATCCACATCAAGCGTTGACAGTTGCGTTCGGCGTTGTTGAACAGCTCTTTCCAGGTCGCCGAGCCGGCCGGAACTTTACCGCTGTCTAACAATCGGATTGAGCCGTAAATCGCGGTTAGCGGCGTGCGCAATTCGTGGGTCATGTTGGTGAAAAAGCGATTCTTATGTTCGCTGGCCAAAACCGCGTGGCGTTCCGCCCGCTTAAGGGCGATATTCTTGAGCATCAGAAAATACAGGAGAGCGGTGATCAACAGCGCGATAGCCAGGCCCGCCGTGTAGAGCGTATACACTCTGGTTCTCTCAAAAGCCCAACCGCCTTTGGGCGCAGCCGCTAACACCCAGCTGCCTTCGGGTAGCGGGATGTTCAACACCACATTGGTGGGATTATCAAATAGAGGCGCCTCACCAAAAAACACCTCCCCATTGGCGCCGCTGGCATCTTTACCCCGCAATGCCACATTCAATGTGTTTGTCGAAACACCAAGGCCAATTTTGTCGAAAAAAGGCTCCACTTTGACCACAATGCTGGTGATGCCCCAATAACTATTGTCAACGTCGTTGAGGAATATGGGAATACGGCTGATGATACCCTCGCCGCCTTGTACCAAATTCACCGGCCCGGCAATGACAGTCTTCTTGGTTTGTATGGCGCGTATCACCGCTCCACGTTGCGCGGGATTGTCCAGGTAACGCAAACCCAGGGCTTGCTCGTTTCCCTGCATGGGATACACATGCGAAATCACGTTGTCTTTCGCCAGCCCCAGATTTTGAATATAAGGCGCCCGTTGCATGAT
>Ga0209536_100005155_pt1 | contig 20418 bp, 22 predicted proteins | sample DeeMarSeWOR28_12_FD_187461 | JGI IMG/M metagenome (GOLD analysis project Ga0209536, IMG submission 187461) | Marine sediment microbial communities from White Oak River estuary, North Carolina - WOR-2-8_12 (SPAdes) (version 2) | ecosystem: Environmental > Aquatic > Marine > Intertidal zone >...
CTCCGAAAATTGATAAATTCGTTCAGAAATGGCGTCGAATCCAACGCCGCGCTGTGGTGTTATCCTGACTTCTATTAAAGCCCATATATCCCCCTCGCCAAATTTGGGCCAGTTTACTACAGCCTTATATTTAAGAATAACCCCGTCTTTCTCAGCCTGCCTAATTATCTTCTGTACTTCCTTGACAGGTTTACCCACCATGGTGGCAATCTGTGACGGAGTCGCCCGGGCGTTCTGTTCTAGAATCTCCAAAATCTCTTTCATGATTTCTCCTTAAAGCATAGATTCAATAGCAGACCACCGGTCAGTTCGCTCATTGTAACACAGTTCAAATAGTTTGCCATCCTCGGTAACGACTCTGAATATTCTCCTGCCTGGTTCCTGCCAGGCTTTTTCTACCGAACCTATTCTGAGTTCCTTTTCTTGCCAGATGAAAGACCGTGGTTCATCGGCATAGATATAACCTGAATGGCATTTTACTTCTATTTCTATATTTTGCTCTGCCATGCTATTGTATTCAATTGTCGACTATCTAGCCCATTATAATACGGTTTAACTGGTCCAGCATCATCAACAACAATTCTGGAGCTTGCTGCAAAATTGACAAACGTGATAGGCTGAAGTAGTATCAATGTAGATAAAAGATGAAACAAGATCTGCTCTCAATAGCTAACCTTGACCGCAAGGAAATTGAACACCTCATTGAGCAAGCGGCGCGTATGAAAAAAGAGGGGTCACAGCCTCTCCTTTCGGGTAAAACCTTAGCTCTTCTCTTTGAAAAACCTTCCTTACGAACCAAGGTGAGTTTCGAGATAGCTATATATCAGCTGGGCGGGCAAGGCATCTACCTGTCTCCGGAAGAGGTAGGCCTTGGCAAACGAGAGTCAGTGGCCGACGTAGCTCGAGTGCTCGACCGCTACGTTGACGGCATTGTTGCCCGTACATTTTCCCAGGAGACTTTGGATATTCTCGCTGGCCATTCTTCCGTACCTGTAATTAACGCCCTTTCCGACCTCGAACATCCGTGTCAGGCTCTTGCCGACCTTTTCACCATTTATGAAAAAAAAGGGAAGCTTTCTGGCTTGTCTTTGGCATTTATTGGCGACGGCAACAATGTAGCCAATAGCTTACTACTTTCAGCCTGCCTGGTCGGTATGAATTTCCACCTCGCCTCTCCACCGGGCTACAGTGTAAAGGAAGATATAGTAAATCAAGGAAAAAAATTCGCTGCTCTTAGTGGCAGCCATGTATTGATAACCAATGACCCTTACGAAGCAGCCAAGGACGCTGATACTATATACACTGATGTATGGACGAGCATGGGCCAGGAGTTTGAAAAAGAGAAACGTCGCCTTGCCTTTTCAGGTTATCAGGTCGACAGCAGATTACTAAGCTCGGCTAAAGGGAATGTCCTGTTTATGCATCCCCTGCCCGCCCATCACGGGGAGGAAGTTTCTGCCGGCCTGCTGGAAGATCCTCGCTCAGTAGTATTTGACCAGGCAGAAAATAGGCTTCACCTGCAAAAGTCATTACTGGTGAAGCTGTTGTCAAATCCAAAGGTATCAGTTAAATGACCGGGCCCATTGTAGCCATCGTTGGCAGGCCGAACGTGGGCAAGTCAACCTTGCTTAACCGCTTAGCGAGCACGCGGATAGCTGTAGTTGCTGATTTGCCGGGAACTACCAGAGACCGCGTTTTTGCTTTCATCTCCTGGCAGGGAAGAGAGTTAACAGTTGTCGACACGGGCGGCTGGCAAACAAAACCAACCACGCCTTTGGAGCAAAAAGTCAAGCAGCAAGTTGGAGCAGCTATTGCCGAGGCAGATTCCGTTATCTTCCTCGTAGATGCTCAAGACGGAGCTATTGCTGCCGACGAGGAAATTGCCGATGTACTTCGCGCCACGAATAGACCTGTAATACTTGCAGTCAACAAGATAGATTCCGTTAAGCAAGCAAATCAGGTGACCGATTTCTACCACCTGGGGGTAGGTGACCCTATAGCCATTAGTGCCCACCATAATCAGGGGATAGACGATTTGATGGATATTGTATTGGCCTCCTTACCCGAACAACGAATAAGTATTGCGGAGCCAGGTGAAGCCAAAATAGCCATCGCCGGGCGACCTAATGTAGGCAAGTCCACATTGTTGAATACCTTATTGAGAGCCGAAAGAGCTATTGTTCATGAGTCTCCCGGAACAACTCGCGACTCACTTGATGCCGTAATAAAGTGGGATAATAAGGAAATATTGCTTGTCGATACTGCCGGTATTAAACGGCGTGGAAGAGTCGGCACCGGAGTGGATTATTATAGTTTGCTGCGTGCCCTTCAAGCTATCAACCGCTGTGATGTTGCTCTGTTATTGATTGATGCCAGTGAATTCATTACTGCTCAGGACCTGCATATAGCCGGTTACATTATTGAAATTGGAAAGGGCATAGTATTGTTAGTCAACAAATGGGACCTTATTCCCCGGGAACAAAAACAGGAATTTAAACGAGTATTGGAGCAAAGACTTAGATTTGCTCCCTACATACCTATCATTTACATCTCTGCCAAAATGAGGAAGGGGATAAACAGGATTCTGCCGCACGCCTGGGAAATCTGGGAGGAAAGACAGAAACAAATACCGCAAGCCGAAGTTGATGAGTTTGTTAAACAGGCAATTGGTAGCCATCCACCACCTCGCGCAGGCTCTAGACGGCTGAGAATTAAACGAGCCTATCAAGATGATTCTAAACCGGCAACTTTTGTTATCAAGGTCAACTATCCTAAATTGGTTCATTTTTCTTATCAACGCTACCTGGAAAATAAACTGCGCCAGGAATTTGGTTTTCGAGGCGTTCCTTTGAAGTTGATTTTTACCAAAGCCCCCCGTAAAATCAATAATGAGATAGAGGCTCGAGCATGATGGTAGCTAAATTTGTTGCCATAGTAGCTATTGCTTACCTCCTTGGTTCAATTCCCTTCGGTTTAATAATAGGCAAACTGAAAAGTGGCGTTGACATCAGGGAATATGGAAGCGGCAAAACTGGCGCTACCAATGTTATGAGAACCATCGGAACAAAACTAGGCATTTTAACCCTGGTACTTGACGTGGTAAAAGCTACCGGGGCAGTCATGTTAGCAACAGTAATTATAGATAGTGGCAGCGGTAGCTTTACCATTAGTGGTATATCTGTTTATTGGCACCATGTAGCTCAAGTGGTAGCTGGAATGGCTGCAATACTAGGACATAACTGGCCCATATTTGCCAAGTTCAAAGGGGGCAGGGGAGTAACTGCCTATTTTGGTACACTATTCGCTATTTTTCCTCCGGCTGGTATATTCGGTGCCGAGGTTGTAGCTATAGCTGCACTACGTAGTCGGCATATGTCCATGGGTTCTATTCTCGGAGCCTTAGCCGCTTTATGCTTAATGATACCATTAAATATCTTGTACGGTTTCCCCCTCATCTACCTGGCTTATGGCTCAGTAGTCGTTGCGCTGCTAGCCTACCAACACCAGGACAATATAAAACGCTTGAGACAGGGCACAGAACGCCGACTATGGTGAAAAAGCATGAGAGGTCATGCCAAAAAGTTACTGTTATAGGCAATACCTCTTGGGGTAATACGTTAAGCGCTTTACTGAGTGACAAGGGAATAGCAGTAAAGCTGTGGGCACGAAGCGAAGCCGAGGTCGAAGCATTAAATCAAGAGCAGTGTAACTACTCCTCTACAAGCCATATTAGGGACGCCCTGAACGGGGCTGATCTGATAATCTGGGCAGTTCCCTCTCAAAGGTTGAGACAAAATGTCAACCAGGTCAAGGATTATCTCACCGATTCGATGGTATTGATGAGCGCTGCCAAAGGATTGGAGGTAAACAGTGGTAAGAGGATGTCACAGGTACTGGCAGAGGAGATTGCTCCTTCCTCAAGGGAGAAGATTTGCGTCATATCTGGGCCCAATTTAGCCAAGGAAATTGGCCAAGCCCTGCCCGCTGCTTCGGTCATTGCTGCTCGGGATGTATCTTTAGCGGAGAGGACGCGGAAACTGATGGAATCACCTAAATTCTTCCTATCTACCAGCGATGATATCATCGGAGTCGAGTTAGGCGGAGCCTTGAAAAACATTATAGCTCTGGGCGCAGGCATGATAGACGGACTGGGCTTAGGTGACAACGCTAAGGGAGCTTTTATTGCCTGGGGATGGAATGAGGTGGTTTCCCTGGGGGTAACTCTGGGAGCCAAAGCTGATACTTTCTATGGCTTATCCGGTTTAGGAGACCTGATAGCTACCTGCTCCAGCACTCTAAGCCGCAATCATTATGTTGGCTACGAACTAGCAAAGGGCCGCTCCTTGTCCGAAATATCCGCCTCTATGCCAAATATCGCCGAGGGAGTTGCTACAACTGCAGCCGTTCACCAGCTGGTAAAAAAACAGGGGCTTAAATTACCCGTTATCGATCTTATGTATGGTATTATTTATGAAGGGTTGTCACCAGATCAAGCATCTATCAACTTCAAGGAATTATCATCAAGCCATCAGCGGTCTCCGGACTAGATGTCCGGAGGCGGTTCAGTACGAGGTAGCACCTTAGCTAATTCTTCAAAAAGATGACGCTGGTTCTTGTCCAGATGTTCTGGAGTTGTTATAGCCACTTTGACGAGTAAGTCTCCTCTTCCCTTGCCATCAACATAAGGGATTCCCTTGCCTTTGAAGCGAAATGTTTTGCCATTTTGAGTTCCTGACGGTATTTTTAAATCTATCCGCCCATCTAGAGAGGGTACTCTAATCTCATCTCCCAAAGCAGCTTGGGCAAAATTAACGGGTAACTCGTACAGAATGTCGCTACCGTCTCTATGGAACAATTTGTGTGGTTTTACCGAAAAAGTGACATAGAGATCGCCCGAAGGGCCTCCGTATAAGCCAGCACTTCCCTCGCCATCCACTCGTAATCGCTGACCATCATCAACGCCGGCGGGAATCTTAACCATTACCTTACGTTTAACCTTTATTCTTCCCTTTCCCCTGCATTGAGAACAAGGATTTTTTGTTACACTTCCGCTACCTCCACAGCGAGAGCAAGTAGTGATATGAGTGAAACGTCCAAAAATGCTTTGCTGAACTTGCTTCACCTGTCCTGTGCCGCGACAATCGGGGCAGGTCTCGGGATTAGTCCCTGGTTCGCTGCCAACACCATGGCACGAAGAGCAAAACTCAATACGTTGTATCTCAATCTCTCTACTACAGCCAAAAACCGCCTCATTAAAGGAGAGAGTAAGGTGACTTTGTAAGCCGTCTCCTTTCTGTGGAACACGTTGAGCGGTCCGTTCAAAGGGAGTACCAAAACCACCAAAGAACGATTCAAAGATGTCTCCCAATCCGCCAATACCAAAATCGGATAAACCGTCGGCAACATCCACGCGGCCATAGCGGTCGTATTTGCTTCTTTTCCCGGGATCGGAGAGAACCTGGTAGGCCTCGTTTATTTCCTTGAATTTATCTTCCGCTCCCGGTTCCTTATTACGGTCAGGATGATATAATTTCGCTAACTTGCGAAACTCCCTCTTAATTTCTTCATCACTGGCGTTTCGAGGAACTCCCAGCACCTCATAATAATCTTGTTTTATCGCCATAACCTTTAAGTATAACGCTTAAACGATTGTGCTGACAACTTTCAGCTACTAAATTGCAATATATTAGACATTTTGATAAGTGATATAATCACCATACGGTGAAAAAACAAATTGCAGATATCCTTGGTCATCATGAGAAAAAGAAGATTACCAGCCAAAGTCTTAAGGCTTCAGCGGTGCTAATACCTATTTTCTGTAACCAGGGGCAATATCACGTCCTGTTTACCGAAAGAAGCGACGAGGTAAATTCTCATAAAGGACAGGTCTGCTTTCCTGGAGGAACCCAGGAACCATCCGATTCCAGCTTACTTGAGACTGCTCTCAGGGAGATTAATGAAGAGATAGGTCTGGAGACCCAGGATATTGAAATTTTAGGTGAGCTTGACGATACACTAACCTTTGTCACTCACTATGTTATTTCGCCTTTTGTTGCCTTCATACCTACTCCATCCGCTCTAAAAACCAACGGAAGAGAAGTCAAGGGTACATTTTCAGTTCCCCTATCATTTTTAATGGACGAAGACAATTTCAGGCAGGATTCTCAGTCATATGAATATGAAGGGCATATCATCTGGGGGGCCACTGCCAGGATTTTACGACAGTTCATCGGTTTGGTGAAATCTGAGAGCGGGGCTTTTCAGTAATCATTTCTTCTCTTTAGCTTTAACTTTAATCTCTTTGGGCTTTACTTCCTCAGCTTTGGGTATTGTGAGCGTAAGAACGCCGTCTTCCATCGTTGCTTCAGTCTTGTCTGACTTCAAACCGCTAGGAAGGACAACACTTCGGGAAAAAGCACCGTAGCGTCTTTCTTGGTACAGGTAGTCTTCTCTTTTGACTTCTTGCTCCGCTTTGCTCTCTCCCTTTATAGTTAATGTGTCTCCTGTAATATCAATGTTCACATCCTCAGGTTTCACTCCCGGTAAAGTAGCCTTTACTACTATTTCATTTGGATTCTGATAAATATCAACTGTTGGCCCGGCTACCCCACCCGTACCCTCTAAAGCACGGTAAGGGCGAACGAAACTGTCGTCGAACAACCTGTCCATCGCCTGTCTTAAGGTCATAAGATCAGTAAGTGGATGCCATCTCTCTATAGCCATTTGCATTACTCCTTTCTATATTTTTACTGAGCCCCACTCTCAGTTCAAGCCATATTATAGAAAAGTTAAACATTATTGTCAATTCTTCTTAATATATTTCTAACTATATTTGACAAATTGTTCAAACAATTTTATAATTAATGCAAAATAGTTAGAGGGAATACATGGCAGGCAAGGACTACTATGAAATTTTGGGCGTAGGTAGGAATGCTTCTGAAAAAGAAATCAAGCAGGCCTACCGTAGCCTCGCTCGTAAACATCACCCTGATATCAACCCGGGCGATAAATCGGCTGAGGCAAAATTCAAGGAGATAAATGCGGCTTACGAAGTCCTCTCTAATCCTGAAAAACGAAAGAAGTACGATCAATTTGGTGAACAATGGGAATATGCCGACCAGTTTGCCAAATCGGGCGGACAAGAAAGAGTCAGATGGGATTTCGGTAAAGGCGGTACAAGCTTTGAATATGGCGACCTGAGCGGCTTTGGCGATATTTTCTCAAGCCTATTTGGTGATTCCGGTATAGGTTCCAGGGCACAACGTGGGCCACGACATGGTCAGGACATCGAGTCCCCTATCGAGGTAACTCTCGAAGAAGCCTATCATGGCTCCGCGCGTTTAATGCAGCTTCAGACCCAGGAGCCCTGCACAGCTTGTGGAGGTACAGGTAGGGTAGGAAACCGAGCCTGTACCATTTGCGCCGGTGCCGGCGTGAAATTAAATCCCAGGCGACTGGAGGTCAAGATTCCAGCGGGTGTCAAAGATGGCTCGAGGATTCGTATAGCCGGGGAGGGTGGGCCCGGTCTTGCCGGTGGCAAGAAAGGCGACCTCTATCTGGTAGTCAAAGTCCTGCCGCACAAGCTCTTTGAACGCAAAGGAGACGACCTCTATGCTGAAGTCTCCGTGCCGTTAGCCATAGCCATACTGGGTGGCGAGGTCAGGATACCCACTCTGAACGGCAATATATCTCTTTCGATTCCACCGGAGACCCAGAACGGCAAGGCCTTCCGCCTGGCAGGAAAAGGCATGCCACAACTGGGTAATAACAAGTACGGTAATATGTTCGCCAAGGTAAAAGTGGTCCTTCCCACTAAATTGACAGAGGAGGAGAAAAAACTATTTGAGAAATTGCGGTCTCTGCGACCAACATAAAGCGAGGTGCCACGATGACAGACTGGGAATCTAGACCAAGGTATGTAATAAGCGTAGCCGCCAGTATGGTGGGCATAGAAGCTCACACGTTGCGTTACTATGAAAAACTGGGGCTGGTACAGCCGGAACGGTCCAGTGGCAACATACGCCTTTATTCCGAGGAAGATGTCGACCGCTTGCGACATATCAAGGCCCTAATGAGTGATTGTGGCGTTAACCTGGCTGGTGTAGAAGTGGCGTTGAGACTAATGCAACGTATGCAAGAGATGCAACAGCAACTTGAGGAAATGGAGAGAAGAATCAGTAGAGTTGCCGAAGAAGATATAGAGGACATAATAGAGGACATGATAGAAGACGCAGAATGGAAGGAGGTATAGAAAATTGAGACCAGAGAGATTTACCGAACAAGCACAAGAAATACTGGCAGCCTCACAAGAGCTGCTTCGCCGTTATCAACATAACCAGTGGGATGTCGAGCATATTCTGTTGGCTTTGCTGGAGCAGGAAAAAGGGATAACCGGGGACATATTACAGACGCTGGGTGTGGATGTCGAAGCAATAAAGAAGCGGGTGCAAACAACGCTTGATAGTTTCCCCAAAGTGGCTTACCAGTCAGGGCAAATCTTTGCTACTCCGCGGATTTCCGCTCTTATTGAAAATGCCAACAGGGAGGCCGACAGGCTCAAAGACGAGTTTGTCAGTACTGAGCATTTGCTCATTGCTATTGCCGGGGAAACCAGAGGTGAAGCGGCAACAATTCTGGCTGAATCGGGCGTTACCCAGGAAAAGATATATCAGGCCTTGCAGAAAATTCGTGGCGGACATCGAGTTACCGACCGTCAGGCGGAAAGCAAGTACCGTTCCCTGGAAAAATACGGGCATGACCTCACGGAGTTGGCCCGCGAGGGTAAACTCGACCCCGTAATTGGGAGGGAAAACGAAATCAAGCGTGTAACACAGATACTCTCGCGTCGCACTAAAAACAATCCTGTAATTATCGGCGATGCCGGGGTAGGCAAGACGGCTATCGCCGAGGGATTAGCTCAAAAGATTGCCGCTGAAGACGTTCCCGATTCCCTGAAAGGGAAAAAGGTAGTGGCTTTAGATATGGGGGCATTGGTAGCAGGGAGTAAATTCCGCGGGGAGTTTGAGGAAAGATTGAAGGCAGTGCTGGATGAAGTCCGGCAGGCAGCCGGCGAAGTCATCATGTTTATCGACGAGCTTCACACTGTGGTAGGAGCCGGAGCCGCCGAAGGAGCAATCGACGCCAGTAATATGCTGAAACCCGCACTGGCTCGCGGTGAGATTCAATGTATTGGAGCTACCACGCTCGATGAGTATAGAAGACGTATCGAAAAAGATAAAGCTCTGGAAAGACGTTTCAGCCCTGTTTATCTCGATGAACCCAGCCTGGAAGCCACGGTAGAAATGCTTCGAGGACTTCGTCCCAGGTACGAAGCACATCACAAGATAAAGATCGAGGATTCCGCCCTGGTAGCTGCTGCCAAGCTGAGCCAGAGATATATATCCGATAGATTCTTGCCCGATAAGGCAATTGATCTGATCGACGAGGCAGCCAGTAAGCTGCGCATCGATATGGAAAGCGCTCCCCAGGATGTTAAAACGTTGGACCGGAAGATACAACACCTGCGGGATGAAGAAGACGCAGCTTCACAACGAGGGGACTACCAGAAAGCTGCCGAACTAAAGGCAGAAAGAATACGGCTGGAACAAGATTACGATAAGGCTAAACTGGAATGGCAGAAAGATAAGAAAATCGACTCCGTGGTAGATGAGGAGGATATCGCCGGACTGGTTGCCCAGTGGACGGGTATACCTGTCTCTCGTATGTTGGAAACAGAGACTGATAAGCTGGTCAATATGGAAGAAAGGATTCACCAGAGAATAGTGGACCAGGAAGAGGCCGTGGCTGCCGTCTCTGAAGCCATAAAGAGAGGTCGGGCCGGTCTCAAGGACCCCAAACGCCCTATTGGCAGCTTCATTTTCCTAGGTCCTACCGGCGTTGGAAAAACCGAGCTGGCCCGCGCTTTGGCTGAGTTCCTCTTCGATGATGAAGAGACCATGATAAGAGTCGATATGTCCGAATATATGGAAAAGCATACCGTATCCCGTCTCATCGGGTCGCCGCCGGGCTATGTCGGGTATGAAGAGGGAGGCCAGCTCACCGAGGCAGTGCGTCGTCGTCCCTACCGAGTTATCTTGTTCGACGAAGTAGAAAAGGCTCATCCCGATGTCTTCAACATACTACTACAAATGCTGGAAGACGGGAGGCTAACCGATGGACATGGCCGGACTGTAGATTTCAAAAACACGGTAGTAATCATGACCAGTAACCTGGGCACTGAGGAATATCAACGTGGTGGTATCGGTTTTTCCCGTAAAGAGGAAGGCGACGAACAAAGAATGAAAACAGCTATAGAAAGCGCCTTAAAACGGACTTTCCGCCCCGAGTTACTAAACAGGATAGACGATGTCATTATATTCAAATCACTAACCGAGGATAACTTGAAGAGCATTGTTGACCTGCTCATTCGTGACGTAGAGAAAATGTTGGCTGAACGGAGTATTGAACTTGAAGTCAATGAGAAAGCCAAAGCCTGGTTAGCTAAGAAAGGTTACGACCCTGTATATGGAGCTCGCCCTTTACGCCGGGCCATCCAGAGGTATGTGGAAAATCCCATATCGACAAAGATACTACAGGGTGAGTTCAAAGAGGGAGACACCATAGCTATTAGCCTGGAAAAAGATAACCTGAGCTTCGCTACTCTGGAAACTGCCAAGGCGAAAAGAAAAACCAAAGTAAAAAGTCAGTAATCTGAGTAAACTCCGATTAAATCGGAGTTTACTCACTCCCCTTTCAGAATATTTCTTCATTGCTGCATGAACTCCCAGGCTCCTGTAGTCCCCTTTGACGCCTGTGAATAAAGCTGATAAGCTAAGTTCCCGTGCATCGAAGAAAGGAGACCTGAGTATGCCCGCGAAAGTGGATATGGATAAAATCGTCTCTCTGTGTAAGCGGAGGGGATTTATTTTTCCCAGCAGCGAAATATACGGCGGTTTGGCCAGTTGCTGGGATTATGGCCCTATGGGGGTAGAGCTTAAGCGCAACGTCAAAGACGCCTGGTGGAAAACAATGGTCCATGAGCGGGCTGACGTAGTAGGTCTGGACACATCGATCATGATGCACACGGGAGTCTGGGCTGCCAGCGGGCATATTGATAGCTTCACTGACCCTCTTGTGGACTGCAAATCCTGCCACCTGAGGTGGCGTGCTGATACGATAGAAAGCGAAAGATGCCCTGAATGCGGTGGTGAGCTAACCGCGCCTCGCATGTTCAACCTGATGTTTAAGACCTCTATGGGCCCCGTGGAGGAAGAGGCGAGCACGGTTTACCTCCGCCCCGAAACTGCCCAGGGCATATTCGTAAACTTTGATAACGTAGTCACAACTTCCCGAAAAAAGTTGCCGTTGGGCATTGCCCAGATAGGCAAGTCGTTCCGTAATGAAATCACCCCCGGCAACTTCGTATTCAGGACCAGGGAGTTTGAGCACATGGAACTGGAGTACTTCGTTAAGCCCGGGACTGACGAAAAGTGGCTCGACTACTGGGTCAAGGAAAGGTTCGACTGGTACGTTAAACTGGGTATCGAGAAGGAAAATCTTCGTTTGCGCCAGCATGGTAAAGATGAGCTAGCCCACTACGCCAAGGATTGCTATGACGTCGAGTATCTATTCCCCATGGGTTGGTCGGAACTTGAGGGCATAGCCAACAGGAGTGATTTTGACCTTAGTCAGCATGCTAAATGCAGCGGTAGAGAACTAAGTTACTACGATGCCGAGGCCGGTGAGAAGTATGTTCCTTACGTTATCGAGCCTTCGGCCGGCGTGGACCGCTCTGTCCTGGCTTTCCTCATCGATGCCTATGATGAAGAGGAAATCGAAGGAGAAAAGAGAACAGTTCTCCATCTGCACCATTCATTAGCTCCTGTTAAGGTAGCTGTTTTACCGTTAAGCAGAAATGAAAAACTGACTCCTCTCGCTAAAGAGGTCTTTAACAAACTGTGCCAGAATTTCGTGACCGATTACGATGACTCACAAAGCATAGGGCGGAGATACCGGCGCCAGGACGAAATCGGCACCCCGTTTTGCGTTACCATAGATTTTGACTCTCCCGAGGACAAGCAGGTCACCATTCGGGATAGGGACAGCCTGGCACAAATTCGGGTTCCCATAAAGGAATTGGATGAAATCCTGGCAGCCAAGCTCAGTGGCGAGGCTTTCGACGCTTCAACACTATGGGCTACGAGGGATAAGTAAGAATCCTGCACCTTGCTGTGCCTCGCCATACAGTACATGACTATAGAATAAGTATAGAAAACAGGTATAAGAATAGATGTTACCTACTAATTCTGGACAGCACTATATCGGCTCTACAGAAAAGGCTTTAAGACAGTAGTCACCCCTTTAGCAAAATATCATAGCCATTTTTCAGCAGATGTATGGCAAGGATTTCCCCTCGAATTCTTTGCTTTGACTGGCTGCCAGAAACACAGTATATTTTCAGTAATCAATACAATAATATAAAAGGCAATGTTAGACCCAGAGAATGAAGGCTATGGATATCAGTGTTGATGACACTTTCGGTACTCTTTGCATAACCAACAATGATCCCACGAAGATCAAGGGTTACTATTCCACACTCGATGCCTTGTGGCCGCTGTTTCAACTACCTGAATGGCAGTCTGCAACCACCGGTTACTACTTGAACGTCACCGGTGCCTTTAACGTCGTTCGCATTTCCTACTTCTGTCCCGTCGGTACGGATCCGCGTGATCTTGTGCGCAATTTCCTGGCCGAGTATGATTTGTCATGTTCCCCTATGCCTGAAGCGCCACGGGCCATCAAAGTGGCGGCTAGGTATGGTGGCGAGGAGCTTCGCTTCAGGCGCTATCTGGCAACCTATAGCCATATTGGACTGGATATCATGCGTGCCAACCTGCATCACTCTCAATGTCTGTTTGCCACATTCAGATGGCGGGTGTTCATGGCTAGGGGGGACTACAGGGAGCATTTTGCACCAACATTTGAGAAGTTGAGCCCTTTCTACTGTGGCATGTCGAACAAGGATCGGCGACAGTTCTGGAGTGATCTTGCGCACTGGCCCAACCCACCTAAGGTGGATTGGGCTCACATGTTCGTGAATATGGTTCTCGCTTGCGATTGGAATGCCCTCTTCCGCTTGGAGTATTCTGAGGAGCCACTTACTATTCCTCAGATCAATCTAGTACTTAGCAGGGACCATGTGTTTCAAATACCATTGGAATGGAATCCAGAAAGGGTTTAACCATGCAAATTCAGCCGACGCAAGAAGCCGTGCGGCTGATTAGCAGCGTTATGTGACAAATAAAGGGGGTGAAATCATGCCTCATGTCATTGTGAAGCTCTTACCGGGAAGATCCGAGCAGCAGAAGGCCCGACTCGCTGATGAAATCGTTCGCGACGTTGTCGCCATCGCAAAGTGCGAGGAAAAGTCAGTTTCAGTGGCTTTCGAAGAAATCAAGCCAGAGGATTGGGCAGAAAAGGTTTGCAAACCGGACATTCTCGATAGCCCGGAGAAGCTGTACAAAAAGCCAAGATACAACCCGTTCAAATAACGCGGCAATCAAGGGGACACCGTATATATCTTGATGTAGATAAGGAGGTGACATAATCTTTGGAATTAAGTATGATGTCCCTGAAATTCTCATAGAATGAGTATGGAAAATAGCTATAAGAGTAGATGTTAGTACGCCGAATATGAGATGAGAAGAATCGAAGTTGTCGAATACAACCCATCATGGCCAGAGACCTTCAAGGAAGAGAGTAATCTCCTGCGCGAGACGCTAGCGGACATTGCGGTCGAGGTACATCATATTGGGAGCACTGCTGTACCCGGCCTTGCCGCGAAGCCAATCATTGACATACTTATTGAAGTCACTGACCTGGCTGCACTCGATGCCCGCAATCGAGATATGGAGCTGATTGGCTACGAGCCCAAGGGTGAGTTCGGCATCCCCGGCAGGCGATATTTCCAGAAAGGCGGCGACAATCGCACGCACCAGATACACGCATTCGTAACCGGGGACGTGAACGTGAGCAGGCACATCGCGTTCAGGGATTACCTCAGATCGAACCCGGGCGTCGCAGAGGAATATGGTGCGCTGAAGAAGAAGGTCGCTGAGACATGCGACAATGACATTGAGAAGTACTGCGATGGTAAGGATGCCTTTGTGAAGAACCATGAGGAAATCGCAGAGGAATTGAGAACACCTAACAAGGCACTCCCACGGACGCGGACAACCCGCGCTGGAGAGTCTTAGAGTTGGGCAGCCTTGGCAGGCAATACGAGTGAGTGAAGAATGAGGCGGAGCCAGTCTCAAAGAATCATTGTTGTAACAGGTGCTGCTCGTGGGATCGGACGAGCAATCCTTGAACGGTTTGTCGCAGCAAGCGACCGCGTGATTGCCGTTGATATTCTGCCCCAGCCTGCAGACCTGCTAGAGGAGAACCTGGTCACATATTACAGTGTTGACCTGTCGGCCCCCACCGAGATAGAGCGATTTGCAGGGGAATTGGCGAATCGCTTTCAGCGTGTTGATGTTCTGGTGAGCAACGCGGCCATAGGGTTTCAGTTCGTTGACCTAGTTGATACGAGCCAGGAGTATTGGGACCGCGTTCAAGAAACGAACCTTCGAGCGGCGGCACTAATATCCAAGGCCTTCCTGAAAGGAATGATCGCCAGAGGTGAAGGGGTAATCATAAATCTAGCTTCCTGCGCTGCTTTCCAACCCGAGGGTGGTCATACGGCCTATGCTTCCTCCAAAGCAGGATTGGTAGCCCTCACAAAATGTTTGGCCCGGGAAGTCGGGCAACATGGAGTAAGGGTGGTGTGCGTGATACCGGGTTGGATAGGGACAGAAAGCAACTACCCGAACGAGCGCGACAAGGAATGGTTGGCGAATAACGTTTCACTTGGCCGAGCCGGGAGGCCAGAAGAGGTAGCCGAAGTCGTCCGGTTCCTTGCAAGTGAAGCGGCTTCGTACATCACAGGACAGTCAATTATCGTAGATGGAGGAATGACCTGAAAGGTAATACCTGCTGCGATGCACAGGAGAAATTGCCCCACAATTGAGAAGACACCATACATATCTCTTGATGCTGATGAAGAGGCGCCACAATCTTTGAAACTAAGTGTAGAAAATAGACACAAAACACAGATGTTCAGAGAAGATGGAACGACAACATGAGAATACCCATATACCAGGTTGATGCCTTCACCTCTGAAGTCTTCTCGGGAAATCCAGCTGCTGTTTGCATATTTGAGTCATGGCTCGACGACAACTTGCTCCAGTCTATTGCTGCCGAGAATAACCTGTCAGAGACTGCTTTTCTGGTTCAGAATAGCGACGGGTTTGACATTCGATGGTTCACTCCGAGAACTGAAGTCGCGCTCTGTGGACACGCAACACTAGCCAGCGCTTTTGTTCTCTTCACCTGCCGGGACTGGCCGGAAGAGAAAATCCGCTTTCGTACACGAAAAAGCGGACAACTCGTCGTTAGTAACTGCGACGGTCTACTCGAGATGGATTTCCCATCCAGACCCGCCCATAGCATTGTTCCACCACCTGGATTAAAGGAAGCACTGGGGGTGAAACCAATAGCAGTATTGGGTTCCGTTGAAGACTTAATGTTTGTATTGGAAAGCGAAAAAGCCGTTCGGGATCTTCAGCCCGATTTTTCTACGCTTGAGCGGATTGAGTGTCGTGGCATCATAGTTACTGCAAGGGGTAGCCAGAGCGACTTCGTCTCAAGATTCTTTGCACCGGTGGTTGGGGTACCGGAGGACCCGGTAACCGGTTCTGCGCACTGTGTTCTAGCCCCATACTGGTCGAGTGAATTAAATAAGAAGAATCTACATGCGTTTCAGATATCAAAGCGCGGTGGGGAGTTATTTTGCACCAATGCCGGAGACCGAGTAAAGATCTCTGGCAAGGCAGTACTCTATTTTGAAGGCGTGATAACCATATGAGAACTCCGAGCAAGCAGAAACACGGGACGCTCAATAGCGCATCTACGATGCATGGCGTAATGCCGATTTACCGCGCACATTTCAGGACAACTTAACTGGATAAATCCTTGACATCCAATGCTGACTCGTCATACGGTTCATAAATATAGAGCAATTGCATAGAAGAGGCATAGAAATACGGTACGTACTAGTCAGTAAGAATAGTGATGAGTCAAAAGATACGTATTTGTACAAAAAAAGACGCCCAGGTTCTGACAGAGATTACCCGAAAGTCGTTCCAGGATGTTGCCGACCGCTTTGGCCTAACTCCGGAGAATGCTCCCCGTCATCCATCGAATTGCACAGTGGGCTGGATTCGAAAGGACATTGAAGATGGTGTTACCTATTTCGTCATCCAAAATAAAAACCATGTTGTGGGGTGTGTTGCTCTTGAAAAATCAAATTCGGAGGTATGTTATTTAGAGCGCCTGGCGGTGCTTCCCAATCAGAGGAGACGTGGATTTGGGAAAGCCCTGGTTGAACATACTCTGTCAGAGGCAAAACTTCTTGGAGTTAACTATGTAAGTATAGGGATTATTGCCGAGCAAACCGAATTAAAGAACTGGTACAAGAAACTCGGTTTCGTGGAGGGAGAGAGCAAAGAATTTCCGCATTTACCTTTTCGTGTTACGTTCATGTCATACGGAATAAAAAAAGGTTGTCAACAATATGGTCCAGTGGACGGAGCAGGGTCATGCCGGTCGGTCTAATCCTGATATAAAATATAATAGAGTGAAGGAATAGCAGTGAAGCGTGCAACCTTAGAGTTGTTATGTTGTCCCGGTTGTCGAACTAAGCTTATACTTCGCGACAAACCAGGTAATACAAGCACGAATGAGGGGGAGTTGTTTTGTTCGCACTGTGGAAAAAGCTACATCATCAAAAACGGCATTGCACGCTTTATTGACTTACCGGAATTGGAGGGCCTTAATCAGCAGTTCGCCAGATTCTATAATAAATGGTCACGCTTTGGAAGAGTTCTTGATTGGTTATCGTTTTTACCTATGGGAGGAGAACGAAAGGCACGCACAGAGATTTTACACAGATTGGAACTCAACAATGGACGGGTCCTCGAGGTTTCGATAGGGTCTGGTGGTAATCTTCCTTACCTATTTAAGTCTCCAGAAGCGGGTGAAGTATACGGTCTGGACATATCAGTAACCCAGCTGACTAATTGTCGCAGGCTGGTTACAAGCAAGAGATGGCCGGTAGAGCTTTTTCTAGGGAAGGCAGAAGAATTGCCTTTTAGATCCGACTCATTTGATAGTGTTTTTCACGTTGGTGGGATCAATTTCTTTTCTGAGAAGCAGAAAGCCATTGATGAGATGGTCCGCGTTGCCCGACCGGGAAGTAAAATAGTAATCGCCGATGAATCGGAACAGGTAGCCCGAACCGTGGCCCGTCTCTTACATTTGTCAAGTTCTAGCCCGGATAATAAATTAGATGCCTCAGTTCCTATTCGTTTGGTTCCAGAAACAATGAAAGAGGTGCGCGTAGACGGTATTTGGAAAATGCATGGTCGATATCACGGGTATTGCCTGGAATTCAGAAAACCGGGATGAGGAGATAGTCAGGTTGATTCCGCTTGAGAGACTTCAACCTGACGACATTCACCAGACGCAGGTGGATCAACCTGAGTTTGGAGAGAGCGGGCAAGGCCGGTAACGAGAGAATCGCAGAGACTCGAGATTATTGAGGTTGGCACAACAATCAGCACTTCTGGCAGCCAATTAACCCCTCTGATTACCCCTAAGATGCCCTCGCCTTCAGTGAACGAAGGGATTGCACTAGTTAGGCCGTCTTGCGGGTGCAGGGCAACTAGGAAGATGGGTCTCCACGTTGGCGAATCGCCGAAATCAAGTAACCCGCCTATTGCAGTGCAACGTCAATCCGAGACTCTTGACACCGCGTGGCCCTTCATAATACACTGCGCGATTGTAATATACCTCAACAGTAGGACCTGAAAAGGGTATAGCGGTGTGCGGCAAGCGCTGGCGTAGGGATGGTATGTACTCCTCAGTGAGACCCTTCAGACTCCTCCTGGAGGCTAAAGACCCATGAGCCAGGAAATGCCTATACCGTCCACCCTGTACAACCCAATTGAGATCCTGCAGAAACTGATCAGATTTGATACGAGCAACCCACCGGGTAACGAGAGGGAATGTGTTGCGTTCATTGACCAGCTTCTGATACAGGCCGGCATCAAAACCACACTGCTTGCCAGATCCGATACGCGCCCTAACCTGATAGCCCGAATCACCGGTCAAGGAAAAGCCCCTCCAATATTGCTCTACGGACACGTGGATGTGGTGCCGGCTGACAGCAGGCACTGGAAGCACCCTCCCTTCTCAGGTGCCCTAGCTGAAGACTATGTTTGGGGCCGAGGTGCGCTCGATATGAAGGGTGGCGTGGCGATGATGCTTGGTGCTGTGCTGCAAGCCAAAGCGGAACAGGTGCAACTGCCGGGTGATGTAATCCTGGCCATCGTTTGCGATGAGGAAATGCTTGGAGATTACGGTGCCGGCTTCCTCGTAGAGACGCATCCCGAGCTATTCTCCGGCATTCGCTATGCGTTGGGCGAGTTCGGCGGATTCTCGTTTCCAATCGATAAGCAACGTTTCTATCCTATCCAGGTAGCAGAGAAGCAGATCTGCTGGCTTCGCGTTCGCCTTAGTGGGCCCGGGGGTCACGGCTCGATGCCGGTTCGGGGAGGAGCGATGGCGCAGCTATCCAATTTTCTCCACAGACTGGATAGCCGTAGTCTGCCCCTCCACATAACACCACCCGCCCGGCTCATGTTTCAAACCATGGCCTCTGCATTGGGAGGGCCCAGCGGTCTGGTAATAAGACAGCTACTCAACCCGGTATTGAGTGGCTCCATGCTCGGGTTTCTGGGACAGCAACGGCGACTGTTTGCTCCGCTTCTCCGGAATACTGTCAGCCCGACCATCCTGAGTGGTAGCACCAACTTCAATGTAATACCGGACGAGGTGACCGTCGACCTGGACGGCCGTCTGTTGCCTGGGTTTGGGCCAGATGATCTGATCAGCGAATTGCACGCTATAGGTGGGGACAAAGCTCAGTTTGAGGTTGTACGCTTTGAACCCGGTCCGTCCAGCGTGGATATGGGACGGTTTAACGTTCTGGCAGATATCCTCAAGGAAGCAGACGTGGACGCTGTACCCTGTCCGCTGCTCATCAGTGGCGTAACCGATGGGCGCTTCTTCTCCCGACTGGGTATCCAGACCTATGGTTTTCTACCGATGTCCCTACCGGAGGAGTTCAATTTCATGGAGACCGTGCACGGGGTTAACGAGCGCATCCCGGTCAAGGCAGTGGAATTCGGGACCCGTGCCATCTATCAAGCACTTCAGCGCTTCAGTGGCTGAGTTCGATTTGAAAGGAGTTGCCGTTCAACTGTACAATATTCAGTTAACGTGGTTTCATGGAACAGTTATTGTGTTATCGGGCGCGTGTCTACTATGAGTGAATGAACCGAATCAATATTCAACGTCACCACATTGATATCGGCGAACTGCTGATCGGTTCTTCCGGGGACCGGCTCTGTCTGCTCTGGTTCGGAACCAATGAGGTTGGGCGGGCAGTTGAAGATATGATCAGTAGGAAACTGGATGCCGAGTTTGTCGAGCGAAATGATGAAGTTCTGGAGAAAACGAGAAAACAGGTTAATGAGTATCTCAGTGGAAATAGAAAAGAGTTTGATATTCCACTGCTAATGATAGGGACCGACTTTCAGAGAAGAGTCTGGAAGGCACTGAGTAGAATTCCTTATGGCACCACCTCCACATACGGGAGAATTGCAGAGGACATAGGTATTCCAAAGGCTGCTCGAGCCGTGGGTGGTGCCGCTGGCGCAAACCCCATTAGCATAATCATTCCCTGTCATCGGGTAATCGGGAGTAATGGAGGACTCGTTGGATATGGCGGTGGATTGCCTCTCAAGAAATGGCTATTAAAGTTGGAGCAAGGCGACACTCGTACGCAGAGACCGATCGAGTGAAGATTGTTTGAGGACGCTAAAGCTGAATCTTCCGCACGGGAGACACTGCAAAGCAGGGAATTTGCTGGGGAGACGCCTGATTGAGAGAGATATCTACCGTGGGTTTCTACCGCTCTGGTCACCGGTGCAGTGTTTCTTGGCAAGGTCACCTGCTACGAGATGATGATATCATTAGCAGAGCCAGGGCATGATAAATATAACATATACGGGTAAATGGCCCATAGCTATCATTTGCTGGTGTAATATATCTCAGGAGGGAAACATGATAACGAATCCGACAATCGAAGCACTAATGAACAGGAAATCCGTAAGGAAATTCACCAATCGGAAACTTGACAGAGATGAACTGGAGACTATTGTACGGGCGGGGCAGCAGCCTCCATTTGCTTCACAG
>Ga0209536_100005156_pt1 | contig 20417 bp, 17 predicted proteins | sample DeeMarSeWOR28_12_FD_187461 | JGI IMG/M metagenome (GOLD analysis project Ga0209536, IMG submission 187461) | Marine sediment microbial communities from White Oak River estuary, North Carolina - WOR-2-8_12 (SPAdes) (version 2) | ecosystem: Environmental > Aquatic > Marine > Intertidal zone >...
GGCGCCCCTGCCGGATATCGATCTGGTCACTATTGTCCAGAACTGGCTGAACGTATTTATGTTGCCTGGCGATGGTGGCAAATGAACGCAAGCAATCGAGTTGTGCAACGATCGAAGCGTTGTGCTGGATGACTGGGATATGTGTGACTACGGCCTGCACCAGATCCTCAAAAAGCTGTGTTTCCAGAACCAGGATGCGTTCTTCGGCACCCAGTATTTTGTTCTCATATTCCTTGAGTTCTTCAGTTATGTACCGTTCTGCACTCACCAGTGTCTGCTTCCGGATCCAATCTTCAGGAACCTTTTCTTTATGGGTGTTACGGACCTCCAGGTAATACCCGAAAACATTGTTGAATCCGACTCTCAGAGAGGGGATCCCGGTTCGTTTACTTTCACGCTCCTGCAGTTTCACCAGATAATCTTTACCTGAATACAGGATCTCCCGCAATTCATCCAGTTCGTTGGAAACCCCTTTTGCAATCACCTTTCCCTTGCTCAATTGTACTGGTGGTTCCGGATTCAGCTCCTTTTCAATACGGTTCCGGATTTTTTTACATGGATCGAGTGGTTTCCCCAGTTTTTTGAGAGATAAATTGCCGGAATTGATACATACCTCCCTGATGGGATCTATTGCAACAAGTGCCATTTTCAGTTGATATAGTTCCCTCGGATTGATCTTGCCCACGGCTACTTTTGAGACCAGTCGTTCCAGGTCGCCAATCTCTTTAATCCGCTGTTCCAGTTGCTCCTTCATGTCTGTATGATCATGTACCCATCGCACCACTTCATGCCGCTGGGAGATTGGTTTTGGATCGATCAATGGCAGCGCAATCCATCGTTTTAGCAATCGGGAACCCATGGGGGAAAGGGTGGTATCCAGCACATCCACCAGGGTCTTGGCACCTTCATTCAGGGCATGAAACAATTCCAGGTTTCGGATGGTAAATTTGTCCAGCCAGACATAACGGTCCTCTTCGATACGGGAAATGGAAGAAATGTGTTTCACCTGGTGGTGCTCGGTGAGGGACAGATATTGCAGAATGGCTCCGGCAGCCGTGATCCCGTAACGGTAATCCTGGATGCCAAAACCTTTCAGGGAGCTTGTTTGAAAATGATTAAGCAATTTCTCTTCCGCATTGGATTCACTGAACATCCAATCATCGAGTTTGTAAGTGTAATATTTTGGTCCGAACGATTGGCTGAATGCATTTTGTTTCGATTTTTCAATGAGGACTTCTTTTGGCATAAAACTGCTGAGGAGCTGATCGATATATTCGACGGATCCTTCAGCTGCAAAAAATTCCCCGGTGGAAATATCCAGCAATGATAATCCAGAGATTTTCTGTTGCATGTGCACCGCAGCAAGGAAATTATTTTCCTTATGGTTCAGTACATTATCATTTAATGACACACCCGGCGTGACCAGTTCGGTAACGCCGCGTTTCACAATCTTTTTGGCCAGTTTGGGATCTTCCAGTTGCTCACAAATGGCCACCCGCTGTCCGGCACGGACCAATTTGGGAAGATAAATGTCGACCGCATGGTGGGGAAACCCTGCCAGTTCTACAAATGAGGCAGCACCATTGGCCCTCCGTGTGAGCGTGATACCCAGAATCTCAGATGCTTTGATGGCATCTTCACCGAAAGTTTCATAAAAATCACCCACCCGGAATAACAGGATGGCATCAGGATGTTTGACCTTGATCCTGTTGTATTGTTTCATCAACGGCGTTTCAATATCTCGGGTCGTTTTAGCCACGATTTTAACTGAGTTTACAGGCAGGTGAATGAACATACAAAAGTAACAAATGTTGCATGGAACAACTAAATGAAGAAGGGTATAATTGTTAACAGGTTATTATGGCAGGAATACAGACCAATTGACTCAGGTTGATTGAATATATAGAAAATCAATGGTCCTGGCTGATTGTATATGGGTCATTCTATTGAAATTCCATTGTAGTTCAATAGAAGTTCAATGGTAATTGGTTCGCTTTCGCTCACGAAGTTCATGGCAATTGAGTTGCTTCGCAACTGAAATTCAATTGGAATGTCCAAGTAATCTATCCATTGAGAGTTCTGTTGCAGCTATAAACATTAACCCATAATCCTCACACGCAGCCCGAAGCATATTCCTTCAACTATTCAACTATCATCTCTTTAACTTTCCTGACTTTTCGACCCTTAGACCTAAAGACCTTTTGACTTTTTTTAAACAAATAAACGAATAAACAAATCAACTTTCCAAGGAAATAGTGAACAGAGAACAGTGAGCAGAGAACAATAAACAGGGAACAGGGAATAAGAAAGATCCAAGAGACACGAACCAAGATTCAAATCTTAAGTTTTTGTGCAAAACCTGTTTTAGGACAAGACAAACTTTCAACGACAAACACATCAACAGATAACCAATTCCTGAAATCTCAATCACCATAAAACGATTCCAGGAATGGGCGTCCGATGAACAAACAAATATCGCATTTCCAAACATGTTTTATAACTTATCCTGAAATGTCAAATTCCATTTTTTTAGGATAAAATAAATTTTAAATTCGAGCCATAACAATTCATTCATCGAATATAAAAAATAGTCACTCATGAAGAAGGTATTGATACTTGGTGCCGGAATGGTTGTAAAACCCATCGTCACATTCCTCCTGGAAAAAGATTACAAGGTAACCGTTGCTTCGCGTACGAAATCAAAAGCAGATGCCATGATCAAGGGACATCCAAACGGTACAGCCGTTGGATGGACCACCGATGATGAAGCCACATTGGAACACATGATCCGAACGCATGATCTCACGGTCAGCCTTCTGCCATATGCATTCCATGTAAAGGTGGCCAACTTGTGTATCAAGCACCAAAAAAATATGGTCACCACCTCTTATGTGAAGCCAGAAATGGAGGCTCTGGATGCAAAAGCAAAAGAAGCCGGCATCATCATACTGAATGAAATTGGCCTGGATCCAGGTATCGATCATATGTCGGCCATGCGGATCATTGATCATGTGCATGACAAAGAAGGGCGTATCGAAGAGTTTTATTCGTTATGCGGAGCTCTGCCAGCTCCTGAAAATGCAGATAATCCATTTAAATATAAATTCTCCTGGAGCCCAAAAGGTGTGGTTATGGCCGGGAATAATGATGGTAAATACATTAAACATGGAAAAGAAGTGTATGTGCCCACTGAAAATCTTTTCAAGGATGTATTTGACGTGGAGTTTCCAGATGTTGGAACGCTCCAGGTATATCCAAACCGCGATTCTGTCCAGTACATAGATATTTACAATATTCCCGAGGCCAAAACCATGTTCCGGGGCACATTTCGGTTCCCCGGTTGGTGCGATGCCCTGGACGCCATGAAGGGGCTGAAGCTCATTACCTATGAAAAGATTGACCTGAAAGGGAAAACGTTTGCAGATATGACGGCCACACTGATCGGCGCATCAAATTCTGAGAATATCCGCGTGAAAGCTGCGCAATTTCTAGGTCTAGAACCTGAAAACAGGGCCCTGGAAACCCTGGATTGGTTGGGTATCTTCGATCAAAAACCCATGGGCCGCGATAAGGATTCTCCTTTTGAAGTGGTGTCCGACATGATGCTTGAAAAAATGGCATTACCTGAAGATGAAAGAGATATGGTGGTGATGATGCATGTATTCCTGGCCAGTTATCCGGATGGTTCGAATGAAGTAATCAAATCAAGGCTACTGGATTTTGGATCACCATCTACCGACACATCGGTTGCCCGTACTGTTGCCCTTCCGGCAGCCATTGCGGTACAAATGATCCTGGAAGGAAAGATTACCATTAAAGGTGTCTATCGGCCCGTACTACCGGATATTTACAATCCTGTGCTGGATGCGCTGGAAACCATCGGTATAAAAATGGTTGAAGAATATGGTTTACCCGAAAGCAGTCACATCCAGTAGAAATCCCGGTACAATCATTTAAAATCCATAAGGAAGAATGTGAGGCCATCAGGGTATTGGTGTGTCTTCCTTCATCCTGACTGCACCCAGCTATCTCTGATACGGTTTGATTCATCAGGCCAGCAAATTGGTTTATCAGATCTGATCGGACCAAACTTGAATTGTGGTACATGTTTTGTGTACTCCGGATACAGGACTTGCCTTAAATTTCACATTTAAAGAAAACTTTATTTATCTTTATTTGCCAAGATTGATGGGAATGTACCGATTGAAAAAATTCTATATCATTTTCAGTCTGGCGGGATTGGTGTTATGCGTATTCTGGGGTTGTGGTTCATCCTCTGAGACAGCCAGTATCAGTCCGGGTCAGAATCTGGCATACTTATACAGACCGGGTGCTTCCTCCTTGCATCCACGTTTCCTGATCTATCACAATTCGGACACCACGTCGAACCTGATGGTGAAAGTATACCCCGTTGAGTTATTATTTAATCAGGCCAATGAGGATGGTGTGTTTAAAGCATGGCTCAGTATCCGATACCGGGTATTTGAAGTGGGGCGGGTCCGTTACCTGGTGGATTCAGCTGCGTTGGAGTTTCCCCTGGAACTGGAAGGACTCAATAAAGATTTTGTTACCAATATGACCATTCGGACGGAACCCAATAAGGAATACGTTGTTGAGGTTGTAACCATGGATAGGCTTAGGAAATCAGCCGTTCAAAATTTCATTCCCATAGATAAGCGTTCGGAGACCAATTCTCAGAATTTCCTGGTCATGTCGCATTTTTCAAGAGAAATTATCTTCAACCCTGTTGTTGACAGCAACCTGGTCTTTGATGTATTCTTCCCAAAACGCACTCTGGATACCTTATACGTAAATTACTATGAACCTGATGCACGTATACCATATTCCCCCAATCTTTTAATACCCACAAACCTGACACTGGATGATCCCGATAGTTCCTGGTTGATGACATACTGGGATACCATTGGTATGCGGATCAATAAGCCTGGAATTTACCAGTATCTTATTGACGCTGATGATGAAGCGGGATGCAATATCTATTATTTCAATGAACATTATCCCTCCGTCACAACGCCTGAATTATTGCTTGAACCACTGATTTATCTGGTTTCAGAGAGCGAGATGGCAGAAATGAGGAACCAGCCTAACCTGAAGCTTGCAGTAGATAATTTTTGGCTGAAAGCGGCCTCGGATATCAACCGTGCAAAAGAGCTGATCAGGATTTATTACAACAGGGTGCTATACGCCAATTATTATTTTACCTCCTTTAAGGAAGGCTGGCGAACCGACCGGGGTATGATCTACATTATCTATGGCCCACCCAGTGCACTCTACAAAACCCCGACTCAGGAACGGTGGGTATATGGTAAGGAAACAAGTGAGAATAAAATTGAATTCACGTTCGATCGGTACGACAGTCCGTTTTCGCATAATGCATACCGGTTGCAACGCAGCGAGGGCTTGACATCACGATGGGTACAGGCCATCCGGGTTTGGCGCCAGGGGAACATATTCATTGTTGAAAATGATTGATATGGCGCGCCCAGGCAGGTCCCCCAGAGCGGATAAAATTTACGGTTTACATCCATTACTGGAAGCACTGGCATCTGGCAAGGAACTGGAAAAAGTACTGATTGATAAGAACCTGGGCAGCGACCGCATCAGGCTTTTAAAAGAAAAATGCCGGCGGCATGATGTTCCCATTCAGATGGTCCCCAAAGAAACACTGAGCCGGCTGGCCGGCAGTAAGCACCAGGGTGTCCTGGCCTTTGGATCGGTCATTGAATATGGCAGGCTGGAAGTTTTGTTACCTGAAATTTATGAAAAAGGTCTTGATCCGTTCATCCTGATACTGGATGGGATTACAGATGTGCGCAACCTGGGTGCCATTGCACGGAGTGCGGAGTGTGCTGGTATTCACGCACTGGTTCTGCCGCACAAAGGATCTGCCCAGGTGACCGCGGATGCACTGAATACATCTGCCGGGGCCTTGGCCAGCCTTCCCGTGTGCCGATCCTTTAACATGCGGCAAACAGTGCAATTCCTTATCGACTCAGGTGTGACCGTCATTGCAGCTTCTGAAAAAGGTCATACATTATACCATCAGGTTGATTTTGCCAGGCCAACCGCATTGATATTGGGCTCTGAAGACGTGGGTGTATCTCATACATTGCTTTCCATGGCGCAGGAGCATGCCAAAATTCCGGTTTATGGCCAGGTTGGATCACTGAATGTTTCAGTGGCGGCCGGAATAATAATATTTGAAGGCCTGAGACAGCGCAGCCTGAAAACCACTTGAATCAGACCACGGTGGTATAGGCAATTTTAGCATATACCAGGTAGGATGTTCCCAGAATATTTACGAAATAGTTCAGTAGCAATGGATATTGGAATTTATTATCCTTGATATTGTCATAAAGGATATAAACAAATGTTAGTATAACTCCGATGGTCCACATGAGAAGGAAAGACCATGAGAAACTGTCCACATCATGAGTGCGCCAGGTTAACACAACCTGCGGAAACACACCGATGCTCAGAAGAATGTTACCGAACCAGCCAAATCCGTGAAATAACTTTCTCATATCTATATCATTCTGAGTTTTGCAACCTATTTTTTTAACCATTGTGAGAAATCAGAGCCAGTGGGATTCTGGTAGATGCGTAATTCAAATTCAGGAATGACAGCCATGATATGATCAAAAATATCGGCCTGAATGGCTTCATAATTGGCCCATGCCTGGTCTTTGCTGAACACATAAATTTCGATAGGTAACCCTTTCTCATTGGGTTGCAGCTGTCGTACAAGGAAGGTCATATCTTTATGGATCATGGGGTGGGCCTTAAGATATTCTTCAAGGTATTTTCGGAATGTACCAACATTGGTCATCCTTCGTCCATTTACCAGCACAGAAGGATCAATCTTGTTTTTTTTATTGTAATCTTCAATTTCTTCCTGGCGTTTCTGGATATAATCCTTCAGCACATGGATCTTCTTGAATTTCTCGATCATATCCGTATCACAGAAGCGGATGCTGGTGACATCGATATTAATATACCGTTTAATACGCCGGCCACCGGATTCCTCCATACCCTTCCAGTTTTGGAACGATTCTGATACCAGTGCATAGGTCGGTATGGTACTGATGGTTTTATCCCAATTCTGGACTTTTACCGTATTCAGATTAATTTCCAGCACGGTGCCGTCGGCTTTCCTTGAAGGCATGGCAATCCAGTCGCCGGGTTTCACCATATTGTTCGCCGATAACTGGATACTGGCCACAAATCCAAGAATGGTGTCCTTAAAAACCAGCATCAGTACCGCTGCCAGGGCCCCCAGTCCGGTAAACAGCCTGGTAAGATTGGTATTGAACAATACCGATATGATCAGCATCAGCCCAACAAAAATGACCAGGATCTGTACGACCTGAACATAGCCCTGGATGTGCCGGTCCTGGGCAATGGGGAAGGTATTGTATACCTCGTGCATAGCCATTATCAAAGCGTTGGCCACCATTATAGAAAAAATGACAATGTAAATGATGGAGAGGTCTTCAATATAAGGGATCAGTCCTGGGTATGAGGCGAACATGATCGGGGCTGTATAATAGATGATCAGGCCGGGTGCCACATGAGAAAGTTTGTGGAATACTTTCTTCTTCAGGAAGATGTCATCCCAGGTATTCTTGGTACGCCGGATGATTGCAGCCAGTGAACTCACAATAATTTTACGCAGGATAAAATTGGCCAATATGCTCAGGCAGCCAATTATGATGACCAATAGGAGTGTTTTTATAAAAATGGCCAGGTTTTCTGAAAGTCCCAGATCCAGAAGCCACTGCAATAATTTTGCGACCATAATTCAGATTATTTCTGGTTGATAAACATCAGCAAATTTAATATAATTTATGCCTAACTTTAATCTGTCGAATATGATAATCATTTGAAAAAGCAGCCATCATCATTATTTCATGTTATGAAAAAATACCCTGCCATTGTGATCTGTGTTTTGTTCCTGATGGTTCCTTTTTTTGCAAAAACACAGAGCCTGCCCTCCAAGGACTACCGTGATTATTTCACTTCAGCCGCCCTGAGAATTGATTACCACCTGTTGGGTTCAGCCAATGCCACCTTGCTGATCGTTGACCAATTGAAAAAAGAACCCGGATGGGGCGGTCCACGGCATCAGTTAGTGGATGGTTTTGGCTATGGAGAATACCGTTTTGAGGTCTGGGATGAAACGGAATCCCACCTGATCCTATCACAGGGTTTCAGTACCCTTTTTCATGAATGGCAAACGACGTCTGAAGCAAATCATACCTCCAGGTCATTCTATCAATCCATTCGGATGCCGTTTCCCAAGAAACAGGTCCATGTCAAATTCCTGATGCGGAAAACAGGTTCGGAATTTGTCCCTTTGCATGCCATGAACATTGATCCCGAAGATTATTTTATAACAAAAGAATCCACAGTGGATTTTCCGGTCCACAAAGTCGTGTACTCAGGTGATCCTGAAACCCATGTCGACCTCGTTTTTTTAGCCGAAGGATACCAGCAAAGGGAGATGGCAGGGTTTCTGGAGGATGTCAACCGCATGGTGGATTCCCTGTTTTCCATCGCTCCCTATACAGTTTTAAAAGACCATTTTAATATCTGGGCTGTGGCATCCCCATCCTTGGAATCGGGAACAGACATTCCGGGTGAGTCGATTTATAAAAACACACTTTTGAATTTTTCATACTTCACTTTCGATTTACCACGGTATCTGACCAGTTCCGATATTCGTTCTATCAGGGATGCTGCAGCTGGAGTTCCGTACGATCATATTGTTGTATTAATTAATTCAGATCGGTATGGTGGTGGTGGAATTTACCAATCGTATACTGCCGCTACCAGCGATCATGCCCTGTCGGCGACCGTGTTGATCCACGAACTGGGTCATGGATTCGCCGGGTTGGGCGATGAATATTATAATTCTGAGGTGGCCTATGAAGGATTTTATAACCTCAATACGGAACCATGGGAACCCAATCTCACTACGCTGGTAGATTTTGATAGGAAATGGAAACACCTGGTTATGGAAGAAACCCCCATACCGACTCCCAATACATTTAAATATAGAAATGTGGTGGGTGTGTTTGAGGGTGGCGGCTATGTTTCAAAAGGCTTATATCGCCCTGCATTGGATTGCAGGATGAAAAGCAACGAAGCTTCAGATTTTTGTGGAGTATGCCAGGAGGCCATCCGGAAAATGATCGAGTATTATTCGGGGCAAAAAAATGAGGCAGCCTCAAATTAACTTTGCCAAACAGTTCACAGAAATTCCACAAAGAACACAAGGGTTGAATTGGATGAACATATTCATTGTGTTCTCTGTGGTTCTCTGCTGTTGAAGCGTTATTTCCATTTTGAGGCCACCTCAACCTGCTGACAGGGTGATGATTCTTCAAAGATCTGATCAGCAGGATACTTAATCAACATCCTTTTCAAGTTTCTTGATCAGGAAATAATACATCACCAGGCTGGCTCCTGCAAATAAAAATATCATTGAAGGATAAGCCACTTCCTCATTAATGGCAGTGGTGGCGACCAGTATGGCTGCGATGATGACACCCAATGATATCCCGATCAGGAACATGCCAAATTGCAGGGCAAAGGTTCTCCATCCGTATTTTTTGCCGGTGTTGAAGAGTTTGGCATCGGCCCCCTTCTCAATAAGGGCCAACCTTTCTTTATGGCGCGTGGAGAAATACAGGTATACAATACCGAATAAAACTCCAAAAATGATCAATACAATGATAGCGTCTTCCATGATTGTGAATTTTTAGTGAAACATGTGTTTGTTTGCACTTTTGACGCAGGAATATGGCTGCGGTTACAAACAATCTCCAAAAGATTGATTTATAGACTAGTTGAACAGCCTGAAGATCGATTTTCCAAATCGAAGTTTTATCTGGATGGATGTTGTAAGCGAAATATAATTTCGATCAATGGCTCAAAGGTACATAAGATGAGTGATTTTTAAATGCCCGAAATATCTGGAGATCCATATACTCCATCTGGTTTTTTATCCAGAATATTGTTCCGGCGGACAGTCATAAGGACATATTTCCTTATAAAAGCAGATCAGCCATTAGAACCTTCATCACATCGACAATGATCTAATGACCAAACTTAAAATTTAATTCATAAATTGTAACCAGATTCATAATAGCGCGTCATAAGAGTGATGATTCAAAAGGACGACCTGAGTTACATTAATGAGGTTTTAGCAGGTAATAAGGACGCTTTTGCTGGCCTGGTAGACCGGTACAAGGACATGGCATACACCCTGGCAGTGGGGCTCCTGAGGGACTCCCAGGAAGCGGAAGAAGCCACCCAGGATGCATTTGTTAAAGCCTTCCGGTCGTTGCAAGGGTACAAGCGAAAAGCCAGGTTCTCCACCTGGATATATCGCATCGTCTATAATGAATGTATTTCCCGATTACGGAAGCGGAGGGTGCATATGGTTTCATTAGAGGAGTATTCCGCGGCGGAAAAAGATCATGATGAAATGATTGACAATGAGGACATAACCGACCTGGAAGAACAACGTCAAAGAGTGCATCAGGCTTTGGGGACCTTGCCTGAGAAGGACCGCTCCATCGTGATGCTGTATTATTTTGAAGATTTACCGGTGGAAGAAATTGCCAGGATCACAGGATTGACTTCATCCAATGTGAAAATCAGGTTGTTCAGGGCACGAAAAAAATTACATTCAGAATTAAATGTGCTAATTAATGAATACAATACAACCCAGTTAACCCCACAATCATGAATAGCGAAGAAAATATTGATAACATGGATGGAACGCTTAGAGATATTTTCAATCGGACAGGGAAACAACTTGCTCCGGAGGATTTTACCCGGCGGGTTATGGATAAAATCGAGACTCAGCCTGCCCTCAAAGGTGTGACATACCAACCCATCATATCATCAGGTGGCTGGATTATCATTTCTCTCATCATTTTATCCCTAATCGCCTATACCCTGTATCTTTCAGGTTCGGAATCGGAAACCGGTTATTTCAGAGATATTCTAAAAAATTTCGATCTGACCTGGCTGAGGTCCTGGCTGGGTGACCTGGGATCCAGGCTGGTTCAAATACAGTTGTCTTCAAAGGTGATCCTGTCATTATTGGCCATTATTTTTGTAGGTTTCCTGGAAATACTACTCCGTCAGAAGCTGAAATTGAAACGATGGTCACATTAATGATTGGAAGAAAAAATGCAGGCTCCACGGCCTGCACTTCAAATCGTTTTGAGTGTATTAGCTACATCATGGCAAGCATGGCCTTAATCACATTTTCGGCACCGTCACCAATCTGAAGAATATTGGCGTCCAGCATATAGCAGGGGGTTGTAACCAGCTTGTATTTTTTGTCAATGACCACCTCACCATGAGTGGTTTGCCTGTGCGTAGCCCCCATGGCCTCAACGGCATTGACCGTCCCTTCATCCCGTCCGATAGTGAGCTCCACATGGTCCAGAATCCGGGCCATCAGCACCGGTGAAATGCATAATGCCCCCATGGGTTTTTCTGCTTCCTTCATTTTCAGAATGGCCGTTTGTACCTCGTCATTCACTGAAGAGTCTATTCCAGCAAATGCAAAATTGGAGAGATTCTTTGCAGCCCCAAAACCACCCGGGAAAATGAGCCCATCAAAATCTTCAGGATTGAATTCCGATAATGGTTTGATCGATCCACGAGCAATTCTTGCGGATTCCACCAAAACATTTCGTGTTTCATTCATTTCTTCGCCGGTGATGTGATTGATCACATGATGCTGAGGTATATCCGGGGCAAATATCTCATACTGACCACCATGCTTAACAATGGCATACATGGTTAATGTGGCTTCGTGAATTTCCGCGCCATCGAAAACACCGCAACCTGAAAGTACCACTGCAAATTTCTTTGGATTACTCATATTTTTGTGTTTTTTTGATTTTCACCCGAAGTTATCAAAAAATTTATGATGTTTCTCCATCTTACATTGACAAATTGAAACCATGAAACGGACTTTCCTTGCACTTCCGGTGAATGCCACCAGCGCATTCATTGCCGTTTATAAAAAATTCAAAAATGAACTGGCAGAGGAACCAATAAAATGGGTGTCTCCTGAGCATCTCCATCTTACGATGTTCTTTTTTGGTCCCACCTCGGAGGATATGGAATTCAGGATCAAAAAAACCATGGACACGGCCCGGGGCTCCCTGAAAGTCCTGAATGTGCGTTTTAACCGGATCGATGCATTTCCCTCGGAACACAATCCAAGGGTCATATGGGCCGGGGTAGATCATCCTGAACCTTTTCAGGAATTGTATGATACCTTGTTAAACAGACTGCAAGGTGGTGATGTGGCCCTGGAAAGAAATAAAAAATTTATTCCGCATCTCACTTTGGGGCGTCCCAGATGGATCAGGGACCGTTCGCACTTTAGAAGACTTCTTAAACTATATCAATCCATACCGTTCCCTGAAACCAGGATTGATACCATTACCTATTTCCAGAGCGTATTGACACCCCAAGGTCCAATATATAAACCTTTGGGTATCTATCCCTTGAAACCAGAAAAATAATTTGTTTACTTTCCCCGTGCCCCGAGGACGGTGAGTATGGTATAGATAATAATTTTCAGATCAACGTAAAGCGACATATTTTCGATGTAGATCAGGTCGTAATTGAGGCGCTCCACCATCTGATCGATATTCTCAGCATATCCGAATTTAACCTGTCCCCAGGAAGTAATGCCCGGTTTTACTTTTTGAAGGTGCACATAGTGCGGGGCCACTTTTAAAATTTGGTCAACGTAGTACTTGCGTTCCGGTCTTGGCCCCACCAGCGACATATCACCAACCAGGACATTGAAAAAATTGGGTATCTCATCCAACCGCGTTTTCCTCATAAACTGGCCAATGGGTGTGATCCTGGGATCATTGGTAGTTGAAAGAGTGGGTCCATATTCTTCAGCATCCATAAACATGGTTCTGAATTTGTACAGTTTAAATGGCCTTCCATACCGGCCAATGCGCTCCTGTATAAAGATGACCGGACCCGGAGTGGAGAACTTAATAATCAGGGATAGTATAATACATAACGGAAAGGTCAATATGAGTGACAAAGCGGCAACTGTATAATCAATGGTTTGCTTAAATACGGATTGCCAGTAGGGGATCAGCTCGTGTGAAATTTCAATCAATGGGGTGCCATAAACAGATGACATTTTAACCCGTCCTGTAAGGATATCATACAGTACCGGTACCGCTTTTATGATGACCTGATTCCGGTTTAAAGTATTAATAATATTTCCCAATATCTGATAATCAACAGATTCGATAGCAATGATCACCTCCTCGATTTGATACTGTTCAATGGCGTCTTCCACATCTTTGAGTCCGCCCAGATTGGGGATGTGTTTTTTAAGCAGGGAGGATGAATCATTGTTGACACCAATAAATCCAACTATTTTGTTCCCGGATGATTTGGGGATTGTTGTGAGCTTGTTGTAAATTTCAAGAGCACGTCCGTTCCCCCCAATCAACAGTGTATTATACCCGATTTTACCCGACCGGATCTTTTTTATGGTGGCCGATGTGAGCAAGAGCCTGGGAATATAGGTCAGGAAAAACTGGAGACAGAAAAGAACCGATATCAACAGATAATAACTTCGGTATGACCGGATGATATCGTCAAGCAGTAAAACAAAAAACAGGATCAAAACCCCGATCAATGAAAATAAAAATGTTTGACCGAGTTCCTGTAATCTTGATTTTCTGTAGGGATTTCGGTAATATCCTGAAATACTGTACAGAATAATCCAGAATAAGGGTACCAGGACCAGGCTGACCCAAAATTTTAGATCCGGATCAACAGGGATTTTAATGCCGAAAACCGGGGATTCGATATAGACTTTACGGAATATATAGAACAATACCCAGCTGGTCGCAGCGGCAAGAAAATCGAATATAATGTAGGTAAATGTGCGGGTTTTATTATCCATGCATCTCGATCCGCGGATTCCAATTTGAAAACTGAAACCAGGACACAATTCATTTTCAATCTGGATTCAATATTATAATATATTTTTCGGATATCCTGATGATACTGAAGAATTTTGATGAAAATTCCCATCTGAGTCAGGCAAATAGACGCTGATGAATTTGTAAGGTCAGTGCATGGGCCAGGAAGGATTCTTCAGAAGACACTGTAGACGTTCTTGACTGGCGGATGTCCTGGTAAAACATCTGGATCTCATTCAGACGATTCTCCTGGGTCTCCATTTCACTGGGCTCCAGCGTTTCTGATATCACATTCCTGGATGCATACTGAGTTTCCTTCGCATTATTACTGAGCGACGACCGTGTGACTTTATTCTGAATGAAGTCAACAAAAAAATGTTCGAATGGTTGATACACATTCATTCGATGGGTGTGTTCTGTGTGTAATGGAGTGTAGGTGAAAGACGCAGATGATCCGTTATCAAATTCAATCCGCGCATACAATATACCTGGATCCACGGTACTGGACACGGCGGATTGTGTTTGTATTTTGCGTGGCTGTCCTTTCAGAAGGCACAGGGCCATTTCAATATCGGCCATGAAACTGGCTTTTACAGATTCCCTTGAGGACAGATCCGGAACACCGGTTCTCCGGAATTCAATATATGCAGGTTTGTAACTCCGCTTTCTGACTTCAAGGAATGATGGGTGATATCGGGCTGGATTGCCGATACGAATGATGACATTAGCTTCCTCGGCCAATTTCATATACTCGGGAAATTTCGGATCCGGCAATAGGGACGGACTGGAAAAGAACAGATGTTTGAATTTTTTCAATGCATATGTAATGGTCTCAGGTACTGGCGGGACACTTAAAAGAAATATCAGTGCATCGGAATGTTCCGTTAATTGCTGGATGGATCTGACTTTTTTAATCCCAGGAATCCCATTTTGTCTACCGGATCCAGGGCCATTGACCAGCAGTAGCCCTGAAAATTCAAAAGGTCCCGGCTCACTCAACTGATCCAAATATACTTTATCAGGATCCGCATCCATTAAAACCCCAATTTTTATCATATTTTTGCATTATTTATGCAAACTTAATCCATTTCAGACGACTCCAGGGTTCTATGGGATATGAATTATCAACTGTAATTTGTTGATAACCTGACTATTTGGTTTATATGAAGAAAGATTCATTCAGACATAAGGGGTTACGTGAAAAGCTGTTGCAGGAAGTCCGGAGTAAGGGCATCCGCGACGAGCGGGTGCTCACCGCTCTGAATCGTGTTCCCCGGCATCTATTCATGGATACAGGTTTCATTAACTTTGCATACAAAGACCAAGCCTTTCCCATTGGAGAAGGACAAACCATTTCACAACCCTATACTGTGGCATTTCAAACTGAACTATTGGATGTTCACAAGCACCATAAGGTACTGGAAATAGGGACCGGTTCCGGATACCAGGCGGCTGTATTGTTGGAACTAGGCACCCGTGTATATACCATCGAAAGGCAACGAAAACTGTTCTTAAAAACCCAGAAAATGTTGCAGGAAATGGGTTATAAAGCCAAATTCTTTTTTGGCGATGGATTTAATGGCGTGCCCGCTTTTGCTCCCTATGATCGGATCCTGATTACAGCTGCTGTATCTGAAGAACCGAAAGAGCTACTGGACCAGCTGAAAGTGGGTGGAAAAATGGTCATTCCTATGGGTGGTTCGTTTTCGCAGCGGATGATGCTTGTTGTAAAAAAAGGTCCGGATGAATATATTAAAAGCAGTCACGGGCACTTTGTATTTGTTCCCATGCTGAAAGGAACCAATAATGGTTCCAAATTGAAAGAATAAACATGGTTAACATACATTCACTGGTATTCAACCCATACCAGGAAAACACTTATATTCTCTTCGACGAGACCCACGAATGTGTGATCATTGATCCGGGATGTGTCGATCCCGGTGAGCAGGAAGATCTTAAATCATTTATCCTTAAACACCAGTTGCAGGTTGTGAAAATGGTTTTTACACATGGTCATTTTGATCATTTATGTGGTTCAAAATTTGTACATGATACGTTTTCTATATTGCCTGTTTACCATCGCGAGGAGGTTGCTCTGGTAAAGCAGGCATCCATGCAGGGATCTATTTTTGGATTTAATGTGGAATCACCTCCCGAGGCAGTTCAGTTGCTCGATGATGGTGATTTAATTTCTTTCGGAAATGCCACCTTGCAGGTGATTCATACACCAGGGCATAGTCCGGGTAGCGTATCACTGTTTAATGATGAAGGCAGATTTGTAATCGTGGGTGACGTATTGTTTTTCGGAAGTATTGGCAGAACGGATCTTCCGGGCGGAGATTATGATGTCTTGATGAATTCCATCAACCAAAAATTACTTCCTCTGGGGGATGATGTCGACGTGTATCCCGGTCATGGACCCAAAACCGATTTGGGTAGTGAACGACATACCAATCCATTCATTGAAAAGAGCCCATTTTAATATGTGAAAAATCATATTATAACAGGAATCCGGTACCTATTTTTAATCATTATTTAATAACGAGGTTTTCAATCGATTTAACAATTTGAATTATGGCGTTTGATGCATTTGAAAAACGACACATTGGTCCGAGAACAGAGGATTTAAAGGAGATGTTACATAAGGTTGGTGTGTCCTCCCTGGATGAGTTGATCCGTAAAACCATACCGTCTTCCATTATGCTGAAAGAACCCCTGGATATGGCCGACGGGATAAGTGAATACGAATACCTGAAACGGATCCGGAAGATGGCCTCAAAAAACAAAGTGTATAAATCATATATAGGATTGGGATATTATGATACGATTACGCCTCCGGTTATTCAGAGGAATATTCTGGAAAATCCATCCTGGTATACGTCCTATACACCTTATCAGGCTGAAATTTCCCAGGGACGACTTGAAGCATTGTTAAATTTTCAGACCGTGGTATCGGATCTCACCGGGATGGAATTGGCCAATGCATCCCTTCTTGATGAGTCCACTGCTGCGGCAGAAGCCATGTTAATGGCCTTTCGATCCAGGTCGCGGGATGCTGTTAAAAATGGGGTGAATAAATTTTTTGTTGATCGAGGCGTATTTCAACATACATTTTCGGTTCTTCAAAACAGAGCCGAACCCCTGGGTATCGATCTGGTGATAGGTGACTATTCCAGTACCAAACTCGATACCACCTTTTTCGGGGGAATGATTCAATATCCAAATGCAGATGGGGATATCGAAGATTACAGGAACTGGGCTGATCAACGCCCGCACCCAGACTTTGTTATCGTCGTTGCATCCGACCTTTTAAGCCTGGTCCTGCTGGTTCCGCCGGGTGAATGGGGCGCTGATGTAATAGTGGGTTCCACCCAGCGCTTTGGTATTCCAATGGGATATGGTGGGCCGCATGCAGCCTATTTTGCAACGAGAGAGAAATTTAAACGGAACCTGCCTGGCCGTATCATAGGGGTTTCTGTTGATGCTCAGGGGAACCATGCCTTGAGAATGGCTTTGCAAACCAGAGAACAACACATTAAACGTGAACGGGCCTCCTCAAATATTTGCACTGCTCAGGCACTTCTGGCCACCATGGCCGGAATGTATGCCGTTTATCATGGATCTGGCGGTCTGAAACGAATTGCCCAACATATACACCAGAGCGCCGGGATGCTGTCTGACCGTCTGGAAAAACTGGGTTGCACCCAACTGAATAAGAACTATTTCGACACATTGCATGTTCGGGTTCCCAAAGGCTTTCAGGCCGCGGACATTCAGAATAAGGCACTGGATAATCAGATGAATTTCAGGTACACGGATGACCACTCCATCGGGATCAGTATCAATGAAACAACCACCATGGACGATCTGAACCAGATCATAGATGTATTTTCCAGTGTAATCGGACAACCGGCCGAACCGGTCATTGAGCTGGAAAGCACACTCCGGATCGATAAGACGTTACAACGTCAGAGTGCCTTCCTTACCATGGAACTGTTTTACCGGCATCAGTCTGAAACCGAAATGATGCGATACATAAAGAAACTGGAGCGCAAAGACTTTTCACTGACCCATTCAATGATATCGTTGGGATCATGCACCATGAAGCTGAACGCAGCCGTGGAGATGTTTCCAATTACCTGGCCGGAATTTGCAGGATTGCACCCCTTTTGCCCGGATGACCAGGCCATGGGATACCATGATCTCATCCGGGAATTAGAGGAGGATCTGAAAACGATAACCGGTTTTGACGCCATTACTTTTCAACCGAATTCTGGAGCGGCAGGTGAATATACCGGCTTATCCATAATCCGGGCATGGCATCAAAGTCGCGATGAAGGACACCGCAATATCGTATTAATTCCTGCTTCTGCCCATGGAACCAATCCGGCCAGTGCCGTTATGGCCGGGATGCAGGTCATCGTTGTGGATTGTGATGAGGATGGGAATATCGATCTGAACCACCTGACGGAATTAGCAGATCAACATAAGGACAACCTCGCCGCATTCATGGTCACCTATCCTTCAACGCATGGGGTTTTTGAAGAGGATATTGTAAAAATGGTGGATATCATTCACCAGATGGGGGGGCAGGTATATATGGATGGAGCCAATATGAATGCCCAGATAGGGTATACCAATCCTGCCATTATTGGTGCCGATGTATGCCATCTGAACCTCCATAAAACCTTCGCCATACCGCACGGAGGCGGGGGACCGGGTATGGGACCTGTCGCCGTTGCTCATCACCTGGTTCCGTTTCTTCCCTGTCACCCATACCAGCAAGGATCTTGTGATACCTCGATAACGGCCGTATCTGCTGCACCGTTTGGGAGTGCCAGTATATTACCCATCTCTCATGCGTATATTCAAATGCTGGGCGGCAACGGATTAACCAATGTAACTGCATATGCCATCCTGAATGCCAACTATATTTCACGTTCCCTGGAGCCGTATTTTGATATCCTTTATACCGGAAAAAACGGGTATGTCGGACATGAAATGATCGTTGATTTCAGGAAGTTCAAGTCGACCTCAGGAATCACTGAACTGGATGTGGCAAAACGACTGATGGATTATGGTTTTCATGCACCCACACTTTCCTTTCCCGTTCATGGGACGCTCATGGTGGAACCCACGGAAAGCGAATCAAAATATGAACTGGATCGGTTTGTCGAAGCCATGGTCGCCATTTATCATGAAATCGAGGATATCATATCTGGTGCCAGTGATCGTGAAGATAATGTTTTGAAAAATGCGCCTCATACCGAGCAGGTTATTGCATCGGATGAATGGAACCATGGTTATGGAAGGGAGAAAGCCGTTTTTCCACTCAAATGGGTGAGAGATAATAAATTCTGGCCATCCATCAGCAGAGTAGATGATGCCTATGGAGACCGTAACCTGGTATGTGATTGCACACCCATTGATGCCTACCGGAAAGCCTTGTATCAGGAAGATTGATCAATACGTTCTTCTATGATGGATCCCAGTACATCTCCGAGATGACTTCCACTGGTCCGGATTTGTTTGGGTACAATACTCTCCGCACTTAATCCTGGAATGGTATTGATTTCCAGGAAATAGGGGATATGACCTGAGAGTATGAAGTCGATTCTCACCAGGCCAGAACACCCCAGTCGGGAATAGATAAATTCCGAAAGCTCCATGATGTTTCGGGTGTCTTCCTCAGAAATCCTTGCGGGGACAATTTCATCGGCTTTTCCCACGGTATATTTGGCTTCATAGTCAAAAAATTCATTTTTACTGACAATCTCGCATAACGGGTAAACCTGTGTTTTCTGCTTGAGACGGACCACAGCAGCAGAAATTTCCTTACCTGAAATACACTCCTCAATAATGACCTCATTACCTTCCATAAAAGCAGTTTCAACTGCCTCCTTCAACTGATCCGGATGGGTGACTTTTGAGATCCCAAAACTGCTGCCACTGTTATTTGGTTTAATAAAGAGCGGATACTTCAAGTCATGCATTGGGATGGGATCATTTTTCTGAAGTAAAATTCCTTCTGCCATATGCAGGCCAAAAGGTGCAAGAAATGATTTACAGGCAAATTTATTGAAGGTCAAGGCCGAGACATGGGCACTGCATCCTGAGTACGGAAGTCCGATCAGGTCAAAATACGACTGCAATTTCCCATCCTCGCCAGGAGTGCCATGAATGGCGATCAGCGCATAATCAAAAGATACTTTTTTGCCCTCCAGGATACAGGAAAAATCATCTTTGTTGATAATGGCCGTATGGCTGTTTTTAGTGACCAGCCACTGATCGGTTTTTATGATCACCAGGAATGTATTGTACTTTGAGCTGTTGAGAGCATTCTCAATTTCCCGGGATGTATTGATGGAAATCGTGTATTCAGATGAAAATCCGCCT
>Ga0209536_100005157_pt1 | contig 20417 bp, 33 predicted proteins | sample DeeMarSeWOR28_12_FD_187461 | JGI IMG/M metagenome (GOLD analysis project Ga0209536, IMG submission 187461) | Marine sediment microbial communities from White Oak River estuary, North Carolina - WOR-2-8_12 (SPAdes) (version 2) | ecosystem: Environmental > Aquatic > Marine > Intertidal zone >...
TATGGTATTATAGATCATGTGATCACCAATCGAGACGATCTCGACAAAATAATTATGGCGGAGGCGTAGAATGCCGAAGAAAAAAGACGAAAACGACAATCTCTTTTGTTCATTTTGTGGGAAAAACCAATCAGAGGTCAGGAAATTGATCGCGGGTCCCGCGGTATACATCTGTGACGAATGCATTCAACTTTGCAGCGAGATCATCGAGGAAGAGAGCGAAAAGGATGCAAAAGATTCGGAGCAGATGATGGTTCCGAAAGAAATCAAGGGCAAGTTGGACGGCTATGTAATTGAACAGGAGGCAGCTAAAAAGATACTTGCCGTTGCCGTTTCGCAACTCAGTCGCACACGCGTACGCAAACGCAAGGTATAACATGGGTTACTCGTTTTTATACGATAGTGTAATCGAGTTTGGAAATGTGACGCAGTCCAACACGAGAGAGTATCTGAAGAGGTACTTTAACAAGTACGACCATGATCTTGAAAAGTTTATCTCTCACTTTGAGCTACCGAGCAATGCAACTGGTGTTATCGTCCTATCGGATGGCGAGTTGCTTGCAATCGACAAATTCCCATCGCGTTATTATCTATCGCGCGTATGGGAACCTCTGGTTCGCGACTGCTACAGCGTTGTAGCAATCACGACTGCATTGAAAGGTGATAGCAGGGTTAACATGGCAGATTTTTCGGATTCGATTCAGTCTGCACTTAGCGATTCTGATGGAGATAAGTACAAAATTGCCGACGCCGCAAGGCTAACTAAGCAGTGGGTTACTGGCATCCATTCAGAATTTTCGGCCAGAATAGCGTCAACACTCAGGGCTATATTTTCTATGGGTGTTGACGTTCATGGCACAGGAGGCGACACTGTTTCGGTGTCGGGTGTTGGAGAGTTCAAGGTCGAGTTTTTCAAGGTTGGCGGCGGCGTATTTTTCGGCAACTATGTAAAGACCGGTAGTTGGTATCATCTTGTTTCCATGTACCGTGAAAAGTCTTTTGAGGACGTAGCACGGTCGATTGAGTGGGAAGCACTCGCTAGGGAGCAAGAGCCTTTGGAAGTCTAACAACAAATATCTGGCGAAAATTCACCAACTAAAAGTAGGCCGCGGGTCTCAGCGGCCTACTTTCGCGTTAAGTGAGTATAAGCGGTGAAAAATCACCATAATAGAGAACGCCCGTTCTGGTTTTGTGCTACAATTAATGAAATTGAAGTGAGGAGTAAGGAACATGGGTTTTTGTTATCGATGTCATCAAGAGATTACAACAGCAGGGTGCGGCTGTGTTAAAGTGAGTTTCTCACAAATAGACGGTTCTCCGTACTTGAAATTTAAGTATGGATGGGTATGTCCGAAGTGTAATTATATATGGTCGCCGTCGGTTGCAGGTTGCTTGAACTGCAATAGGGATGAGATTACAACATCGGCATCAACTTCAAGTACGACATTTACAGATGGAGGAGAGCGTGACGAATAACGAGATTAGAAAAGGTGAAGAAAGTCCAGAGGAATATTTTGATCGGCTAGAGCGTGAGCGTGCGTCGCTTGCGCCAAAGATGGTAAAGAGAAACCCGTCATTAGACGAGTACAAACAGCGTATAGCAAATGCCGCGGCGAGATACCAGCAGAGAATGAGTGGTTCAGACCCAGATAAAGAGAACTATCTTAACAAAATCCCTGAAAGCCATAGGGATTTAGCGCGTGCTTTCATCTATCGTTTTAGGTTGCCATTAAAGAAAGAGGATTCGTATTGGCGTAAGGCGTGGATAGACCAAGAGACGCTAGGTATTAGTGTTGGTGATGTAATCGCCGCGATGAAACGTATGGAGAAAGATGGACTTTTTATAAAGAGTCCTGAGTCGGTTACAGCCATAGCGAATAATTTTATGTTGCAGAGAGTTGCGAAGGAGGTTTCCAGTGCCTAGACCAAGAAATGATAAGCGCAGGGTAGAAATTTTTCATTTTATACGTAGATACCGCGAGGAGCATGGTTACTCTCCGTCCGTGCGAGAAATGGCGGCTGAGTTTGGTACATCGACGAGCGTTATTGATTATCATGTAGCAATTTTAGTAGACGATGGTTATGTTGGAAAGTCGCATGGACTTAGCAGGACTCTTCACATCCTAAGAGACATGATAGATGGCTAGTGTAGGCAAGAACGTACGCGACAATTTATATCTATCGCAGTCTAGGCACGAGAGGAACTTTTGTGCGGCCGCGTTTGCAGACCCGAAAAGTGCAATCAACGAGTATGGATGGTTGTTGCCAGACATATTTGTGAACGAGTCAATGAAAAAGTTCTGGAAACGGGTTCTTGAGACAGGAGATAGTCAAGCGGCGGCGATAGAGTTAGACGTGTTTATGGAGATCACCGAGGCTGTTGTTGATGCACCGACTCTTGCAAGGATGGACGTATCTTCTACGCAAATTGTTAGGCATTCGTACTTGAATCAGGTTTTGTCAGGAATTGGCGATGTCGTTAAAAATCTGGATATAGATCATATAAACGAAGTCAAACAGATCATTGTGGAATTATCAGAACTTGAGACTGGTGTAGGCGGGAAAGACCAGACTCTTGATGAAATCCATGTAGACTTTGTTGCATCCATGTATGATCGTAGCAAGGTAGTTATGACCGGTTTTAGTGGTCTTGACAGGTACATAGGTGGGCTTTTCGCTGGTGAACTAAGCATATTGGCATCAAGACCCGCAATGGGGAAGACTGCTCTGCTTATGCAGATCGCGATACAGTCTGTATTTGCAGGTAAGAAAGTCTTGTTCTTTAGTTTAGAAATGTCTGCAAGGCAGTTATGGGCTAGGATAATATGCCCTCGTGCCGGTGTTAGTTGGGTTGATGTTCGGTCTGGGAAGGCTACAGAAGAGGAGTTATTGGATGTCGAGGATATGTCGAAAGAAATGCTAGATAAGTTTGGCGACAAATTGATAATAGATGATAAGTCTAGCACTGTTTTCGATATGCAAGCATCTGTTATTATGCACAGACCGGATGTAGTATTCATAGATCAGCTAAACGACATCAATTGGCATGTAGATGGAGTTGCAAGGAATATATGGTACGGACAGGCGATGAAATACATCAAGAGGGAGGTTGCAAAGCGTCATGATGTACCTGTTCTTATGAACGCGCAGATAGGCCGCAAGGTTGACGAAAGAAACAACAAGAGGCCAACGCTTTCTGATCTAAAATGGTCGAGCGATATCGAACAGAGGGCAGATGCAGTATTATTTATGTATCGTGAGGACTATTATGAAGATGATGATGAAGATAACCTTTTGACGAGATTTGAGAGGGGGGATAGAGATAAAACGGTGTCTCTCACGGAGATTATTGTAGCAAAGAACAGGCAAGGGCCATGTCGGGATGTGGCGTTTCTAAACTACCACTTAGAGTCTCAATGGTTCATGTCGCCAGAGAAAGGGATTTATGAAAATGACGAAGAACTCCAACTATTTTAATGATATACGAAACAAGATCAACAAATGGGCATTTGATGCTGGTATGATGCCGGAGGTGCTTGATCGTGGACGCAAGGGTGCTATCATTGGCGCTCTTGACGAGTATACGATGGGTAAAGAAGGCAGATATAGGGTCTTAGGGTGGCTGTTTGGCACAGGCAACAGAATGAGCACGAAGGAATTGAAAGAGAATCAGTGGCGCGCGTTGTATAAGTGGTGTGACTTCTATCAAGACGAAGACTCGAACTGGAATGTTGGTGCTGGATTCGCGGACGAATGTTTTAAGATTAGGATGATGCTTGATGAATAAAGGATTAGGAACGGGAATACAGAGAGTTGATTGGTACGGTCTTTACAGAGATAAATGGACAAACATCGTTGTAGATGGAGCGATGAGTCATCCGGCGAAGTTTGCGAAGCAATTGATAGCAAGGATATACGACTTTTCAAGGGACGAACTTGGGCTTAAGGAAGGTTCGATAATCATAGACCCATTTGGCGGCGTTGCGTTAGGTGCTCTCAATGCGATGTCGGAAGGGCATCACTGGATAGGTGTTGAGGTTGAGGAGAAATTCTTTTTACTTGGTCAGGGTGGCGAGTGCCACGGTAGACCTGTTATAGATGACTCAATACCATTTGACGAGGTGGTTGTAAAACCAGCGCCATGCGGAATGGAGGAGAACCACGGAAGTCACCATGTACAGGGAAACATCGAGGCGTGGAACGAAAAGCACATAGGTGTTGTCAATCGGTGGGGGAGTGCGCGGTTAATTCTTGGGGACTCAAGATATCTGGTGAAAGTTCTCCGAGATAACGGTATTATCAGCGCCGATGGCATGATTACGAGTCCACCTTTTCTGCAAACATCTGGTGGTACGAATGTGACGAGTACCGATGGAGCGCTTTCAGACCCCGCTCTAATAAAGAGACACGCCGCAGGAAACGCCGCGCAGAAAGCATACGGACAGGAGCAAGGGCAATTAGGGGCTATGGGCGAGAGTAGTAATGGGTATGATATGGCTCTTACGAGTCCGCCATTTACGGGCGTTAGTTCGGATGGTGGTTTTCAAATGCTTGGAAAGTACGCTGAAGAGGGGCGTTTGACAGTCGACCAAGTAAAGGGAGACCCAGGAAAGTCCTACCCATCATGGGATAAAGATAGAGATACATCCTATGGTCAAAGCGATGGTCAGCTTGCAGATATGCCAGCAAACGGATACGATTTAGCGCTATCATCGCCGCCGTACGCGGATATTGCGCAAAGTGGGGGTGATAAAGGGCTTAAAGAGCGAGGTATAGGGCTTACAGGGGGTGAGAGGCATTTTGATGAATACGGGGATAATGAGGGGCAACTAGGGCGTATGAAAGCAACGAGAGAGGGATTAGATATGGCGGTTGGAAGTCCACCATACAGCGCAGACGGGCTTGGGCATCGTGGGAAACCTAGCGATATTGATAGAGAGAAAAAGCTAGAGGGACGCATTGCTGGTGCTCAATACGGAGATACAGACGGTCAATTGGGAAATATGGATGGTAGCGAGTTTGATGGAGCGATAAGCAGTCCGCCATACGCTGGTGCTCGGATAGGAAAAGAGAGTGGTCAGGAGCAGTGTGGTCATACAGATCAATATGGAGACGAGTCTGGGCAACTTGGCGGTATGGATGTTAGTGGTGTAGGATTTGGAGTTGCGATAACGAGTCCTCCGTTTGAGGACGTTACCAGCAACCAGCCTAGCAAGAACATCATTGAAAGCGGGTTGCGCATGGGTGCGTCGAGTATGGGGGATGTTAAGTACGGGTACGAGGAAGATAACATAGGTCACAAAAGCGGCAATGATTTTTGGATTGCATCCAGGATGATATTAGACAATCTATACCAAGTTCTAAAGCCTGGGGCGTATGCGATCTTTGTATGCAAGCGTTACGTCAAGGCAGGGCAATATGAATTTTTCCCGCGCAAGTGGGCAAAGCTGACTTGCGCGTCAGGTTTCGCCATGACTCACTGGATAAGGGCATGGGTTGTTGAGGATAAGGGGTTGCAAAAAGATATGTTTACAGGTGAGTATGTGTTATTGAAGACGGAGCGCAAGTCATTTTTCCGAAGGTTAGCTGAGAGAAAAGGTGCGCCGCCGATTGATTGGGAGGACGTATTAGTATTTAGGAAACCACTAGGAGAACATAATGAGCAATAGAAAGAAGACAAAAGCGCACGAAATAGGAGAGGCGTTTGGCTATATGAGTGTAGCAGAGATAGACTTCCTTATTGATCTTGCAAGTAGTATATGCAAGAGTCACAAGGGAGGAAAGCCGCCGGTCATCGTTAACGCCGGTGCTGGTAGCGGCACATCTGGACTGGCTATATCTCAGGTATGCGGCGGCATATCTAGGATATTCACGATTGACGTAAGCCCTGGTGGGCCGCTTGGAGGTTTAGAGAACGAGCGCAACGCATTTAGCGGGACTGACTTAAAACTTCCGACGCAAATGCTGATCGACAGCATCAGGTGTGCTGAGACTTGGCAATATGGCGAGATCGATATGGTATTTGTTGACAACAACCACTCGTACAAACACGTCATCCAAGAGATACCGGCGTGGTGGCCTCACATAAAGGTAGGTGGGATTATGGCACTGCATGACTATTCCCCTATTCCGTGGGTTGGTGTCATGAACGCAGTTGATGAGGTACTTAGACCGATTGCAGAGGAAATAGACCTCGTAGACAAGTTGATAGCATTTAGGAAAAAATAGGAGTAACGATGGCCGAAATAAAAATATCATGTTACAACTGGAAACAATGCTATGTTACTTTACCATGCCCTTTCTGTGGTGAGCCGGAACAGCATGACCTCGAACCAATTGGTTTGCCAACCGGCATTAGATACCGTGTTGCTGTAAGTTGTCTAACCTGTGATGCACAAGGCCCAACAAAGTTTGGTAATGGAGACGATGAACACTACCAAGCGGCAGTAGACGCTTGGAATAGGAGAGCGAAGCAAACGGATTAGTGAAAGGAATTGAACATGGCATACTGTATAGATTGCGAAAGAAATATTGATATTGGCTTGTGTGAATCATGCGCCAGTATACAGAGCGATTTAATTGCAAACATAATAGCGGAAAAAAACCGTGAAATCGCCAAACTCCGCGCTCGTGTTGAAGAACTCGAAGCCGCCGACGCCGCACGCGGTCAGCGTCCAGGTGTGCAGAACCTTAGCGCAGACCTGTGGGAACTGCTCAAGTGCGATTATTGCGACACAAGACTTGAACGCCGCCCACCACCACGCGACTGGGTGTGGTTCTGCCCTATGTGCTGGAAGAAGGAAGGCGGCGAAGAAGGAGGCGAGTGAAAAATGAAAGAGAATAAGACAACTGATACTGTATTGTTAATAATTTTGATCGTCACTCTTTGGGCACTTATGTGCTTTTTGAGTTATAGCTCTGGAGCAGATAAAGTTGCAATGACTGTATGTGTTTACGCTGGTTTTTCTAGTGGAACATATAGGAATGGAGAAGTGATATGCAACCAAGACGTATATCTTTATCTAGGTGAATTGGATGTGAAGATAAACAAGGAAGGTGAGTGATGATTATACTTTTGCCTGTAGTATTATTTGTATTATGTATCCTAATGGCTGTAAAAATAGAGACTTGGTATTAAGTCCAAGACACGTAAGTAAGGAGATATTCAAAATGGAAAGTTCATTGGTGTCATTGATGAGAAGGTGGTATTCCTCCGTTTCTTTTTCACTATTGATACTGTCTGTAATCTTTGTTGTGGTAAGCATTCTAATATTGGCAAGTTGCTCTGGACATGCTGTTAACCCCGACTTTGAGGGCGTATCCTACAGTGTTGCTGGATACTCAGTTGTGAGATTTGTAGACGTTAAGGCAGGGGTAGTTTGCTACAAGATTGGCGGTGGTGTGTCATGCTTGCCGATTTCGCAAACGAGGCTAGGCAGATGAGGTGTGGATAATCGGTGAAATATCGCCGATAAACCGCCGTTAGCGCCCACACAGGGAGAGACATTTTGGCAGAAATTGTTATTGGAATGGATGTCAAAAAAGTGACATCGATGTCAAGAATTGACATCCAAAAAGGCATAAAAGAGTGATTGACCAGAGCGTGCAGTTTGCCCTCCAATCGCTGGAGGAGCGCAGAGTCGAGTTTATTCGTGGTGTCGATACATATATGCCCTATTTATATTTATGTTTCAAAATGTAAGTAAGAAATTTCCTTATTTACATTTTAGGAGAGTAGGATTATGAGTAAGAATCTTTTAGAGCCTGTCATATACACAATGCGTCGTGGTCATATAGATGATGTTCCGCGTGGCGAGGTATTCGCGCAGGTAATTGGTCATATTGAGTATCCACCGTGGAAAGAGTTGGTGGGTATTCCTTATAGTGTGACATTTCTTAGAAAGGAGAAATAGCATGAAAACAATATTATTAATTCTGGAAGCTATATGCAACATTCTGCTTGCGCTTGGAATCATATATTTGATTATCCTAGCGCTACAATATTTTTCGATATAGGAGACTAAAATGAACATGAACGATGACTTTTTACAAGTTGATGCACCGCCACCTGACGAGATCGAAGTACCGCCGCCAGACGTTGATAAGATCGCTGAGTTGATGATTAAGTATCTCAGGATGAAGAACGAACTTGACGAGCTAGGTAGAGAGATACAGCAAGGAGTCCTCGCGCTCGGGAAGACTCAGAAGGTTGGCAGGTTGAGTGCGTCCTATTACAAGGAGCAGGGTACTTGGGACTGGGAGAATATTGCGAAGGACTCAAACGCAAGCGATGAGGTAATTGAGGAATGCACCGGAAGGTGGTACGACACCGATTACCCCGCGATTGTACAGGCTCTTGAGGATTATGTTCCAGAGGACGAATTTGACAGGATTTTTACAGAGAACTGTGTAGAGCATTCAAACATTGATTGGAAGGGTGTCTGTTTGCAAATTGGGATTGAGAACCCAGACGAAAAATACTACCAGAAAACCAAAGAGGCGCGGGTTCTATTGAGGCTAAATGATGGATAACAACGTCAGAATTAGGATAACTGACGAAGAACTAGAATTCATCAAGCGTTCCATTGGGCTTAGTTACACAGGAAGATTTGTTGTCCCTGGCGTAGACCCGAAGTATAGAGAGATCAACGCTAGGCTATGCAGGAGTATTGCACTATTCGCTTGGCACAAATACTGGTTTGGGTCTGGCGAGAGCTACGCTGTTCACCAATGGTACACAGCTCGTGGTGCTGAATATCAATGGGACGTGCGTGGAATGAACGTCAAGGTTGTTGGGTATATATCCGAGGACAGCGCAAAAACTTTGTCGAGCTACAAATTGTCTGTGAAGAAATCGGATATTGGTGAAGAAACCGGCGTTTGGGTTCTTGCCGTTGTTGTAATGATTGATAGAAAGAAGTCGAAAGAAGTTGCGGCGGGTGTATACCTATTAGGGTGGGCGGACAGCGATATGCTGTTAGAGAATGCAGAGGATAGAGACCTAGCAGAATTTCCGGCTCACTCCCTATGTATGCTACCGCCGATTAGACACTTTTGGACATTTGAAACAAATACCACCTGAATTGTTTAAGGTTGCGGAATATAAGGCGCGGTATAATTAATACCGCAGGAACACCGCAGGAAAATTAGAGGCCGAATTTAGTCGGAATTTAAGTATAAAGTTATGGTCTACAACAGGCTCATGCTAACGGAACGATTATACTCAGGCAGAGTGAGCACTGCAATGTCCGGTTATGCTCATGTGGCAAAAGCGCCACATTCCGGGGTTATTTCGGAATACGGGCATCATTGATTTCAAGGTGGTTTAGGCTATGTTAGTCTGGTCTAAGCCACCTTATTTTTTTCTTGGCACAGGATGAATTGGACGATTATGTTTAGAAGAAAAAGGAAACCAGGGAAGATAGAAGTTATAAATCTTGAGGGAAAGCAGACTCGACCTATTGGATTGCATTATGTTGGCAGGAATACATGGCAACATAATGGGTCTGCGCTTGGAAACCCGTATATTTTACAGGATGAGTCAGATAGGCGCTATGTTCTTTCGCGCTATTACCAATGGATTATCAAAAAACTGCTTGGGCGTGACGAGGCGGTTACCAAAGAGTTTATGAGCATTGTTGCAAGGGTGATAAAGGGTGAGGATGTTATATTAGGGTGTTGGTGCGCGCCGAAGGCTTGTCATGCGGATATCATCAAAGAGTTAGCAGAATTGTTGGTAGTGTGGTTTATTGAACTCGAAAAAATCAGTGGTGATTCCTAGTGGTTCTTTTTTTGTTTGGAGGATGTGATGGAAGGAGATTTTTTTATCAGCGACAATGACATTGTACCGGAGGAAGATCAAGCGCGACTAATGTATTGGGGGAACATGGCGACGGTTGCGGCTTTCGACATTGGAGACACCGCTTGTAAGATTGTGTCGATGTCTGTCGAGACCGGTTTACAAGTAACCGCAAAGCGCGTATACAAGGCGGTAGGACGTTTTTGCAGTAAAAGTGCAAGGACTGTAAGGTATTACGCCGAGGCATCGGCGTTCTATCCCCAAAAGATTAGAGACGAGTTCGATGTATTATCGTTTTCCCACTTTGTCTTTGCTAGAACTCTTGATAATTGGAGAGAGGTCTTGGAGTATGCGGCTGAGAGACCGCAGTGTACGGTTGAGGAACTCAGAAGGAAGTTTATTGGTATAGACGAACCAGAATACGGTGAAACTTCACCGGATATTGGAGTCGACATTGCAAATCTATTAGAGACCATAGAAAAAGGTGGTGAAACTTCACCGATTATACAGGGCAATGGAAAAAAATATGTGGCTCACGACGCGGTCTGCGCAGTGAGCGATTTATTTGACGGTTTAGATAACGTTGAGAGGATTGTAGACACATTCGATGTTTCAGATGGAGACCTAGATAGATTATCGGAGATTTTTGAGGATATCCGCGATTCTATGGGTGAGGTTCTGGAAATCGTCAGGAAGGCTGGAGAACGCCAACCTTCCGTGGTATAATAACTAATATGTCTCCTTTTCCAATAGGGGTAGACTCAGTTTCCTAGAGACGGAGCAATCCGTCTCGACTTAAATGAAAAGAGCGCGGATTGCTCCGCGCTCTTTATGTCATCACTCAACAAACTCATCTTTGTTATAGTCGTGCAAAACATTGATGCCTTTCGAGAGCAATTTGCTCTCGCAGTCCTGATGTCCTCTGATAATCGTTTTGAACTTATCAAAAGTTTGGCATATCAGGACGGACATCCACCCACCCCTGCGGACTTTCACCCCGCATTCTGCGTCGCACTCGACCGCCTCATCATTCTTTTTTCTGATTACGTGAATAGGCATTTTGAACCTCCTTAATCTTGTCTTATCTTGCTCAACAAATCCAACAACTGGTCTTCAACGGTATCCGTGGCGTATTCCCGAACTTCAAATGGAACGGGAGTTCCGTCGCAGAAAAACAACTTGTAATCCGATTGTTCTAAATCTAGTGCAATAAATTCGTCGCTAGATTGACGCCAATACGAATCCTCAAGGTCTTTATGGAACTGTCTGCACATACTCTTGGCGACTTCCAGCACATCCTTATTGAATTCATCCAGGAGTCCATAGATTCTTTTCTCTCGTTTAGAATCGTCGCTGTAGTAGTCTGACTCTGTATTAGCTATCATCGTTTTTTCATGGACGTAATGTGAGGAATGACTATGAGAGATTGTTGTGTATATAGACCAACTATAGCGCTCAAGGTTAAGCAAACTTCTGAAGTCTTTTGTCCAACCCATTCTGACGATCATCTTGTATACGTCAACGCTCGCATCGATACTAGCGCCGTCGCCCTGAGAGAATGAGACTGAATAGTACATCTTGTCGACGTTTATTCCAACTTCTGCGAAGTTGTCGATCCAACATTCTCTCACGCAGTCCTCCCATCCAAACCGAGGGTAGTGTTCGCGGTAATTATCTATTGCTTTAACCTGCGCGCTAAGTGATAGGTCGCTAAAGAAAAAGACGTCGATTTTCATACTCACCTCCGTGCGATAACTTCTGATACTTGTTCGCATATGTCATCGATTTGCTTTCTGAAGTCATTCTCAGTTGTAACAATCGAGACATGTGCGATCTCCGTTATTTCCTGATTTTCGCGACCGCCAAGCTGGATATAGATAAGCCGCGAGTCTGACTCGACCCATTCCTGTCTCTGATCTGCTGACAGGTAGCACACGCCATCGGTTAGCAGAACAAAATCTGCGTTATCGACTCCATCGTCCTTCATAGCGCGCAGTCGTTTTGTAGCGCTTTTGAACGTTGAGTCGAAAGAAGTCCCACCTGCGGCGTAGCGTTTAGCCCACGCCATATGTTCAGCCCACGATGACTTTTCCGTAACGCCCTGGTCTTCCATCACGGTTGACGAAAAACCATACAGCTCATAAGACCGCTCCAATTCGGCTTGAGTCGCTTGTGCGATACCCATCGCAAGCGCCTTGCATATTGCGGTCAGAGTGCCGCCCATTGAGCCGCTCTCGTCTATGTACATAACAAAGCTACCGGACTCTTCTTGCTGGTTGACCGGCCTTGTTCCTAGCAGTCCACTATCCGACCATTTCTGGATAGTTTTTGCTCGCACGACTGGGTGTGCCTTGCTAGACATATAGATTCTATGAGCGGGGAATATATCGATGATCTTCTTGACGAAGGCGATCTCGCCGGTTGGGGAGAAAGAGGTCGTTTTACTCTCGCTCATAACACTAGCCGATATCCCCCTGAGTCGACCGAGAATTTGAGCGATCATTTCGGCCTTATCGTCTGAGATTTCCTTCATAATCTCCTCGACACCGCTCATCGTATTGATTCCGCCTGGGTCTAGCCCCCAACCCTTACAGACGCTAACGGCTTTTGCCCCCTCTTTACCTGCTTCTTTACCGGCAACAGACATAACTGCATTTGTCATCGGGTCATCTTGGGCTTGTTCGATTAGCTCAACAGCATTTGACGTTTGCTCGTTATATTCTTGCATCGCTTCTTTGTAGCTCTCTGCGGCGGCGGCGACGGCTCTACTATTGCCATCCTCGTTGTGAGACATTGCGTCTTGCAGTCTTTGTTCGGCCTCTTGGAGCTTTTTATTTGCTTCTTCCTGTCGTTCCATTGCCTCCTTCAGGGTCTCATCACGCATCATAACTTCCCACATAATGGGGGCGGCGACGACTGCGTTCAGCAAAGAGCGATCATTGCGTGCCTTGTCGAGAGAGCCGGACTCTATTGCCCAACGCATCAATGCGTAATTGACTTCCCTTCCATACGGTGGTTCTTCTGACAGTTCTGGTACTTCCTGAAAAGCGCCCAGGAACACATCGGACAGCAGATCGGCTTGTTCTTGCGACTCTGGACTGCGTGCCGTGAACACGACAGATTTCGCCATAATGCCATCGGTTATCGATTTTTCCAGCGTGTTTTTATCTGGGTTAACTCTGAACTTTTCTACAGATTTTTCTGTCATAATGCTACCCCCCGCGTGCGACCTTCATAATCTGGGTGTTCAGGGTTCTCTCGGCCTCTACATACCGCGGGTCTTGATCGGTTTCGACGAGCTTGCGAATTGCTGGAAGGAACTTATTCCTGACTGCGTCGCCAAGCACAAGCGTCATTTCGATAGCATCAGCGCCGCTTCCGGCATTTTCCTTGACCTCGACCATTTTCATATAGCATTCTTCGAGGGCAATCTCAATCGCCACCGAGACTGGGTCTTTACAGGCATTAACGATTTGTGCAAACATATTTGCTTGTTCTGCGTCGGATGACTGGTAGGCAAGTTTCAATGCTTTAACCGCCTTATCTGAGACCTGTGTGAAGTCATCTGAGCCGTACTCATACGCGCTCATACGGAAAGCAATTGTTGACCAGATCGTGCTACGCCGGTTATCCAGGACAAACCCTTCACCTGCCTTTTCGATTTCTGTAGCGATACTATCGACGAAACTTCCGCAAGCCTTGATCGCATCTTCCGACGGAGTCATCTTCCGTATCTTCTGGATATCCGACCATTTTGGCAGGTTGCCGTTCAGTTGCAGTGTTGCTCCAGTCCCAAGAGTTCTCAAGTGCATTTCTGCGACTTTTTTGGGTGGCTGAATGGATGATGGAGTCCAGAATGTAAGTCCAACGCGGTTATAAACCGCTTCAAGCCTTGAAGTCACCTGGACGAAGTTAGCGGTCATCCACACAACGGGGCGCAGGTCTTGATCTGGAACATCATTTTTATCCAGTCGGTTCAGTGCGTCGACAAAGAGTTCTTGAACTTGTGGGTTGGCGCGTGTGAACTCATCGGCGAGATACGCTAGGTATTTTTGGTCATATACAGTCCCTTCTTTGTTGATAACGTACTTCCCGTCTTCCATGATCGATTTTGGGTCAACAGGGCCGGTGATCTCGGCCGGGTCTGTAACCGGAGACATACGAATGAACCCCCAAGAGTCGCCATAGATTTTTTCGGCGGCTGACCGCAGGATTGTGGTCTTACCGCCACCGGGTGGGCCACCGACAAGCAGGTGTTCACCCGTTACAGCGGACGCTATTGCGGCATCCGCTAGTTCATCGACATAATTACCGATGAACTTTGGTTTTTGATTTTGTGACATAATAGTACCTCCTGACTATAGAATAATCTGGGCGAATCCCAGACCACAGCACACCCCCTTTCGGCGGTGTGCTGTAGTCCATTATCCGTTTGGGTTATCAGATACAACCTTCTTGAACGCATCTGTCAAACCAATTGCATCGCAGAAGAATTTTGGGATGAACCCCCATTTATGACGTAGGGTCTGACTCCAATATCCGGCCATATCATCAAACCCTTCATCTTTAGAGATTTGAATATGTCTCTCTATAAATCCGACAGAAACGCCGATGAGTTCTCCTGTGCGGTACGGGTTGGGGAAAATGCCGTCCTCCGGTTTATAGGTAAAAGCGGAGTCCGGTGTTTTAGTTTCGTCGTACACGATCAGCAGGATAGCGCCGTCTTCCATCGCTTTCTCACACTTTGAACACCCTTCACCAAAAATCATCTTGTTGTTCATACTCTCGACTTTTTGTGCCATTGCTGGTGTCAGTCGTGTGTTCATGATGACTGAAGCGCCTTCCCCGCAAAACCAGCAATTTGTCAGTGCAACTCCAAAAGATTGATCTAACTTATTCCTTGACATAATCTACTCCTTCCGTACTAGACATGAGCCACGCCTCCGCAGTTTCCTTAACGCCAAGCGACCTGGATGCGTCGATGAAATGCGGGAATTCAGGCGGGTGAATGAGACTAAACTTCAAAGGTCTTACTCCAAGAGCGTAAATATGGGCAATTGTGGCATCGACCCTTTTTCTATGTTGGGGATATCTATGTCGTTTGACAAATGCCGAGTACAGTCCGTCCAAGACAGCAACCGCGGTATCATATGGAAGCATATCAATCCTGGTCATCAGGTCTTGCGATATGCTTATTTCAGTGATGGCGGTGCGTTCATAGTCTCTGACAGAATTGAGGACGTTATCAAAATCTGGCGGTGTGATACCACTGTCGTTATTTTCTAATCTGCTATAAGAACCAGATGCGAATCTATGTCTAACCCAGTCGTTGAAAGGGTTGCCCGTTTTGACAAAAGAGAACCAGCGATTTGTGACGCTATTCAAAGAACCGTCGATTAGTCCTGCGAAATAACTAGGCGGCATACAAGCGACGTGCGGCAGGTTTTCCTCGTTAACGCCGAGTCCTCTGAAAAAATCATTGATATGTCTGCTAGTCGTTTGGCTGTAATACATGGATGTCTGTAACGGAACTCCATTCTCGAAAGAGGCAACCGGAGTCTCATACGAGACAAGCACCATATTTCCAGGCACATTGACTATCGAAACATTAATCCCTTTTGCTGTGACTGTAACATTATTACTCATCTAAGTCGCCCTCCTTTTTTTTACTTGTGTTCTTATCTTTTTCGACCCATATAAGCAGAGCGTAGAAGATAATCAGCACCACTATGAGAACAAATGCGTCATCCATTTTTGTCCTCCTTGTGAGACGCAATCCAGGCATTGGCGGCTTGTTCAAACCCGACAACAACAGCGCCATCTAGGATTGATATCGTATCAACGTCGGTGATGCTAACTTGGCTTGTATCGTAACCCTTCTGATACAGTCTGACGACCGACCTTGATCTTGCATCTCTACGAGCGTCGTCGGATATGTGTGTACGCGCCGCAAAGATGGCATCCAGTGTCGTCAAGGCGATCAGTTTAGGCATTTTAGCGATAGATGCCAGGACGTTTCCTGCCTGAGCGATTTCGCGCACGGTGTCTGCCTCTTTCTGATCTGTGATACTAACATTTTTAGGTGGTTGCTTATTCCCGACCATAGCGACCTCGAACTCGCCGGTCACAAATCGATGGCGTTTCCATGCGTCGAACACATCACCCTGAGGGATAGCGTACTCATTGAGAGTATCCCCTGGTCTGGAGCGGATATTACCGCCCATGCAGTTAGGGCAATTGACGACATAATATGACTCATCCTCTTTGAGGAAAGTCGCCGCCTCTTCCATACAGGTGACAATCCACGGAGTAGGCGGGTTAGTTTTTGAAGGCGGTTTACCGGTTCGAGACAATTTCTTCTCGATTTTGATAAAGCACTCCTCGTCTTGAGGCTCCAACTTAGTTTCCATTGGAGCGGCGTTATAGAGAGCGACGGCTGATGCACCGAGTCTTACTGCGTATTGATAAGCGATATACGCGAAAGACAGGGATGAGCACAAGATCGCCCCTTCTTGGAAAAGGACGCTTTTATCTTCACCGGAGAACGCCTTACTCATACGTCTTTCGAGTGGGGTGAGGTTCTTATCGGGGTCTTTATCCCTTGCCGCGGTAGCGCCGATGGATTCCATGCGTCGATACCACTTTGTAGGCGGTTTAGCTCCGTCCCACTCTATTAGCACAATATAACTCATTAGACACCTCCATTAGTCTAAATTTGAAACTGGTTTATATTTCAACCCATTTGAGTTTTTGCAGTCCGTGTTCGCTGTTTGTTTCATATTAGCGCGCCACCAAGCGGCGACGTCGCGTCGTTCACCTTCCTGTTTTTTAGATAGGCAAACGCAACCATCTTCGACAACGACATAGAACTGTCGGCCGAGTACGGTTATTGTCTCGAAACCGCAAACGTGTTTCGTAGCAAACGTGTTTCTAAGCGATTCGAGTCTATCTTCTCGAAATAAGACGAACCTAGATGAGTCGTGATTCCTACTGACTGCATTTTCGACAAAGCACTTAATCGTATTTATTTCATCCATTGAGACTCCTTTTCCTTATGTCATAAATCGAACTGCCGACCAAAAAGCCGCAGACATCCTCCATGTCTGCGGCGTTTTAGTTGGCATCGAAAGCTACCGCTTTCGTCGTCTCAGTGAAAGTATCAGCAGTATTACAAAGAGTAGCTCTGCCATCGTTACTCCTTTTTGTCCATAGATTTACCGATATCATCGAGTGTCTTTCTAATATGCTCTGGCAAATCTTCTAGAATCTCGTCGCTATCACCATCGACTTCCAAACCATTCAGAAGGTCTAGCAGGAAAATTGCTTGTGATTCGACACGGGTGTTGTTGAATTTCCTGAAAAGATCGACTTTTGATGCAAGCTGGCAGAAGGCATCACAATAGTCTTTCTTCTCGCACCCTTCGCACTTAGCGGAGTTCGCCATAGCCTTGTCATGGTATGGCAACAGAAGCAGAGCGACGAGATCAATAATATCGTCTTCCATAGTATGACTCATCACCCTCGCGGAGACTTCTGACTCTCTCATTGCCATCAGTATGACGTTGAGTATTCTCAACTCATACATTGTTGGGTTGTCCTCGTTGACATGAGTTGATGCAACTGCCATACTCTCGTCTGTGTGTGTTTCCAAAGTGATACTTAATTTTATAGTCATCTTGAACCTCCGATCAAGACATAAATCCCTGCGGATGCAGGGTTGAAAATTACAGGTTTCATAAGCGCCTCCAATTGAATGTCTCCAACGGTATATTTACCGCGGGGTTATTGTATCACAAAACCGAGCCGAATTTATGATACATGGTGAAAATTCACCGATTATTGGCAATTGGCCTCAGACCATATTTTGATGAAAAATAGTTTTCAAACGAGTTAATGTGAAATTCGTTGAAAAAATACTCAATGCAAAAATTTCCATGTCCGCCGAATACTATTTCCAGGAGTCGCACCTTCTTGAAAAACGCAGTTCCACACGGCCATCCGTAAGACGTGTCAGTATATACATCACTCTGACGCGAAAAACGCCCGTTTGTCAGTCCAGCTAGGTTTGCGTAGAACGGCGTCTTAACCGGAGCGCGGCACTCGCACGCCCAAATCTCCCAATCGCGGTCATGTCTCCCAACCTCTTTTGCGAATACCAGCGCTTGATCGATTGTGCGTAACACAGTCAGGTGATTGCCGCGTTCTGCAAGCCAGTCCGGTGCAGAGACGTACTTTCCAGGCACGTACTCGACACCGGCGCACGCAAGCACTTCCTCGATATTATGGTGTCTTGAAGCCAAGTGAGGTATTGTGCAAAATGACGTCAAGACAGGTTCTTCTCTATCTATTACGGCGACTTTATTCACCACTTTAAAGCCCAAACTATTCATTATATATCTCCTTTCTGACGAAAAAAAACTTAGTGGTTTATTTTCGAGTGTGCAGGTACACCCGACGGTATGAGCGAGGCGCTGGTAAAGAGTGTCTCGTACACACCGGCTGATACACCTGACGCAGAATTTCGATTAAATTAAACAAAAAAAGCCGACCCGCGGGATTGCTCCCGTAGGTCGGCTTTCGCAAAGCCGCAAAGCGTATTTATTGTCTTGGGACTTATTCGTTAAGGTCTTCCTCCCATCCTGCGCAGTAGAAATCACGAGTGACTAAAAAGCTCGCATCTCCATCGACCATTGCGCCATTATCTTTGACTGTAAACGCTTCATTTCCGAATCTCAGGCAAGTCCCATGAGTTTCAGAGGATAAACGCTCGTCGATTTCATGCGGCTCGAAGAACACGCAGTTTTCGCATGTGTTCTCGTCTACGCATGTTGGATAGACATAATCTGGGTTCGGATGCCCGGTTAGAACGAAGATATGTCTATCCTTCATTTGATACAGGCAATTTAGGGTATCGGCCACAACAGCCAAGTCTGCGGTCAGCGAGAAAAGAAGTCGTGCCGCGTAGTTTGCGCTTGTAATATCGTCCATCAGTTTCAGGCCGCTGAGTCCGTCCACGTTTCTGTGTATTGCTTGTCTCAACATTGCGAATGCGACCTCAGCCACCTTCACGAGGGACTCATGGTGGATAACCACCTTACTAGCGTCGATGTCGTTCTTAGTTGTTATATCTCTAATGTTCATTTCATTCTCTCCATGCGTCTTTCAGTTGCCTGAATGACGCTTCTTTCTTGATGAATTTGATAGTTGTTGGGATTGCAGTCAGCATATTTTCTGGGCGCATCCCATACTCTTTTGCCGTCCGAAACAGCATCCACAGCAGGTTGTAGTCTCGATGAGGTTTAATTGGAGCGAATCCGTCTTGACCCTCGGTGCAAATAACGACCGGTTCGTAGCTAACTCTTGCGATAGCGGCAACGCTACCGGTCGATGCCGATACCCTCATATTGACCATAATTTGGTGTTTGGTTTTTATATGGTCGACTGGGTCGGATGTTCGGTTTCCGCAAAACGGGCATACATACATTATGCGCAGGGTTTTGTTGTCGAAATCCACTAGGGTTTCGACGTACTCAAACTCTATATTCCACATACTTGTCTCCTTTTTGAATATGGGTGCGGTCAGAGCGCCGCCCCGTTGGTTTATCAGGCGAAGTCGCCTGTGACCGCCCCGGACGGATTACTGCGTTTTTATCCCGTCCGGCTTACCCACGCCGCGAGTACGGCTTTTTTGATATCGCAGTCGGGTTGGCGGTCACAGGCGCGCAAGCGACGTGCTTGCGAACCTGTGTAGCAATTATTCATACACCGATTCTCGGCCTTTGACCCAATATTCCAGTCGTGAAATAACCTTCTGGTCATCGATAAGTTTAACGAACTTATCAGATGAGAACTGGTGTCTATTACCAAGAAAATCACTAAACACTTGGTCGTGCTCACTTCGATTGAAGTGAGCGAACTCATGGCACGCGACGTGCCACATATATGCGAGTGCGCCTCTAGCGCTCATGTCCTTTACTTTTTCATGGAATATTGTCGGGTTGATATAGTATATCGGGTAGTCTGCGTCCTTGTTGCCGGAGCGCATCGCTTCAATTGCGTACTTAGAAGTCAGTCCGATATAATAATTTTCATTTGTCGGCTGAGAAACTTCCAGCACTTTGAGCCACACTTCCAGAAGAATATCGTCGTGTTCTCTTTGACGCATACCGCCATCGAAACCATCATAGAATTGAGCGATTCCGGTCGAGGACTGCGCGGATTTCTTAGCGGGAATTTGTTCGGGAATTTGTTCGTTATTTTCGTCAAACTGTGTTGCCAGCGCTGACATAGCTTTAGCCAAGTCGCTTGTTTGAGGTTCCCTAACACCGGCATAATCTCCGTCGAGGAAGAAGAATGGTTTCTCCTTGTCCTTCTTAGATCTTACAACGGCGTTGTTAGCCGTCATAATATCCGTTTTTTTACGTGACACCCACTCATCGATAAGCTCGCCCATTGGGTCAATGACCTCTTTGACCGAAGAGAGGATAGAATCGGGAAATGGGAAGCAATAGGCCTGTGTTGCAGACTGTGTTGCAGAGATGGTTCAAGGAAAAAGGTGATTCTTATCATGGTTTTTTCATTATAACTTATACAATATCTCGTCTATGTTGAAAATCAT
>Ga0209536_100005158_pt1 | contig 20416 bp, 15 predicted proteins | sample DeeMarSeWOR28_12_FD_187461 | JGI IMG/M metagenome (GOLD analysis project Ga0209536, IMG submission 187461) | Marine sediment microbial communities from White Oak River estuary, North Carolina - WOR-2-8_12 (SPAdes) (version 2) | ecosystem: Environmental > Aquatic > Marine > Intertidal zone >...
AGACTTACTCGCTACCCGGAGGGACTGGCCAGCGCCCTGGAGGAGATAGCCGGCGATCCTTCTCCTCAGTTGGCGACCGTCAACAAGGTGACCGCCCCGATGTACATTGCCAATCCTTTCAAGAAAAAGAATCAGAGGAATCTGTCGGACCTGACCAGCACGCACCCGCCGATTTCAGAGAGGATCAAGATCCTGCGCAACATGACCCAGGGGGCTTCTTTCAAGGAGTATTCAAAGGCCTACACTGAAATAACGCACGCTGCGAGTGTCGTGCCGATCGCGGCGGTCAGTGAGAAAGAGCCCGTTGACCTGCGTCAGGCGAGTGCCGAAGCAAAGAAGGAGGATCGCCGCGAACGCCAGATGCGCCAGGTCGGCGATATTATGCGAAAAGTCAATCAGTTCGTATTTCTAAGCTGCGTGTGTGGTTTGAAGATGAAGATCCCGCCGAATTTCAAGGGCAACAAAGTCAAATGCCCTCGCTGCCGGAAAATACTCGACGTTGCCTCCAAGTGACAGAAGAAACGGTTACCGACCTATCGAAACAGTTGCCGAATCACGCTTACTCGATTTCGACCGACTCTCCGGGCATCAACACTTTCGTATCGCAGGCGGTCGCGCCGGCGAATCGTTCGGCGTCGCTCCGGCCGCCCACTATGTCACCCCAGTGATACGGTATCGCCAGTTTGGGTTTGATGAAACTGGTCGCCTCGGCCGCATCGGCTGCGTCCATTGTGTACTTGCCGCCCACTGGCAACAGTGCGGCGTCTATGTCTTTTAGAGATTTCATCTCCTCGGTGAGATCCGTATCGCCCGCGTAATAGATGCGTTTTGAGCCGAGCTCGATCACGAAGCCCACCCAATTATTTGCCTTCGGGTGGAACTGCTTCTTGGGATTGTACGCCGGCACGGCGATAATGCGTACGCCGCTTAACTCGACCGTCAGTCCGGGCATGATCGCCTCTCCGCCCTTTTCCTTGACGACGACGTCAGCCGAAGCGACCAGCTTCGTGTCGGGGCTGCTGATCTTGGCGATGTCCTCCCTCGAGTAGTGGTCGTAATGGTCGTGACTGACAAGCACGAGCGTTGCGTCGCCTGAAGAGTGTTTCAATTTCCACGGGTCGATGTATATGACCGTATCATCGTGACTGATTCTGAAGCTGGCGTGACCCAACCACTGTATAGTTGTTCCCATAGCAGACTCCCTTCTCGTTTGCTCTTGTTGTGTTGTTTCTACAGTCTTAGTCTCTGATTCCTCTTTTCCGCATCCCCAAACGATCAATCCGGGGACAATAGCCAAAACGAGCAATTTTAGACTTTGCATCTTCCTGTCCTCTGGGGCACCCCCGCCGGCAAGTCAGGCATAAACGCTACTTTTGCCGGTTGCCCGAATATCTCATTGGAGAGCATCCGATACTGAACGACGGCCGTATCGAATGTCTACTTGTCTTGCAGTCAATTAAAAGGGCCCCGCCATTCGGAAGGGCCCGTGGTTTCCATGTTCCGGATAGGTCGTACGCCGCGATCAGCAGGGCCGTACGTTGGTTGCTTCGGGGCCTTTCTTGCCCTGGGCAACCTCGAACTCCACTTCCTGGTCATCCTGCAACGACCGGAATCCTTCGGCCGCAATGTTCGAGTGATGGATAAACAGATCCTCACCGCCATTGTCCGGGATTATGAAACCGAACCCCTTCCTTTCGTTGAACCACTTTACTTTGCCTTTATCCACAATGTTCTCCTTCGGCCTTAGACCCACAAACTCCCTCATATTCTTCTACAGGTACACTCCGAGGGACGCCAAGCATACCGTTTAACACGTAGGTGACGTTACCGAATAAACCGGCAACTGTCAATAGAATACAACAAAATGAGAGCCTGGGACACAAATTCTCAGCTTGCGAAAAACAGACACGACAGCCCGCAAGGTAACACAGGCCCCCACTTGTTGGAGCCTGCCTGCTCCAAGAAGGCGGACCTGCATCTCGCCCAAGCCTTCCCCAAGCGACATTTCGAACTTTCTGCGAATCTCTTTTCTTGCAACTGACGCACCGGACCAAGTTCCGGAGGGCGCAACTAACTTGTTCTGCAAACGTATTTTCGATAAATAGTGCCGGCAGCCTAAGAAAAAAGTGTCATTTCTCGCTGTCTTCTTGGAATTTTTTTCGAATTTCAGGCATTTTGTGACGATCGACGAGCCGGTTCCTGCTCAGTCGTCCACTGCGATCTCGATACCTCATTCTGTGCCTGGGAGGAAGTTTTGAGTTGTGTTTGGCTCGAAAGTACTGTAGGTAGTGGGGTCACATAAACACCCTCTGTGGCGTTTGGGCGTCTGTTTCGAACGTGGATTATCGGTCTAAATGTTTTTGACAATGAAAGGAACTGAGCGATGCTGAAAATAGGGATGATTGGAGCCGGTTTCGTAGCCGGATTTCACGAGAGGGCATTGTGTTCGGTCCGTGGCGCCGAGCTTGCCGGAGTTTGCGCCCCGGTGGGGGCCGAAGGTCTTGCCGAGTGTGCGCGCCGGGACGCTTTGGGCAATACCAAGGTGTTCGAAAGCATTGCCGATCTTTGTGCAGCCGTCGACGTGGTGTGCATTTTCGCCCCGAATTTTGCTCGCATCGACATCATGCGCAGTATCGCCAAGGCAATCGAGGCCGGGGCCAAGATCAAGGGAATAATCTGCGAGAAGCCTCTGGCCCGGAATCTGCAGGAGGCCGACACAATTACAAGAATGGCCAAGGCGCTCCACGTGCCTACGGCTTACTTCGAGAACCAGCTTCATATGCCCTCTGTGGTGGAGGCCCGTCGTCAGCTCGATGCGGTTGAACGGAGCATGGGCCCTGCGCATCTGGCCCGAAGCGCCGAAGAACACGGTGGGCCGCACGAGCCGTGGTTCTGGGATCCGACCAGGCAGGGCGGCGGCGTCTGCTGCGATATGGGTTGCCACAGCATAGCCGTAAGTATGTACACGCTGACCCCGAGCGGCAAACCGCCTGCTTATCTGACGCCCGTTTCGGTTACCGCCAACATGTTGCTGCTTAAGTGGGGCAAAGAGCCCTGGAGCAGCCGGCTCAAGGAAAGAGGCGTCGATTACACGAGTGCCCCGGCCGAGGACTACTCGAACGTAACCATTGAGTTCAAGGACCCCGAAACTGGAGTTCGCAGCGTTGCTCAGGCGACGAATTCCTGGATGTACGACGCGCCCGGACTGAGACTTCTGATGGAAGTATTCGGCCCCGGTTACTCTTACACTGTCAATTCGCTCCAGTCACCAGCTGGTCTGTTTATCAGCGACGCCGCTGCGACCGCCGTCGCCGACAGCGAGCTTGCCCTCGAAAAGGCTCAGGCGAGTCGCGGGGCACTGGTCCTGCAGCCGAATGAGCCCGATTTGTATGGCTATGTAGCCGAGTGGCGCGATGCACTCTCGGCTTTCGAGCAGGGCAAAGACGGCATGCTCGACCTGCAATACGGTCGCCTTATAACAATGCTCACCATGGCTGCGTATATGTCTCACGAAAAGAAGAAGACGATCGACCTGACCGATGAGGCGGTCCTGCAGAAACTGGAAACCTACGTCCCCCTGATTCAGCAAGGCAAAGGCAGAGAAGTCCTTACTGCCGAATAGGACCGTAACGCCGGTCGCGCCAGATTGGACACGCCGGGGCATTTGCGAGGACAGTTTGCCATAAGACGAGATTGGCAAAGGAAAGGGGTCTGTTCGTGGCCGACAGAAGGGGGCTAGCTCGAATAGAGCTTCTGGTGATAGTTGGTCTTGCTGTGTTTCTTGTCTTGCTGGTGCTTCAGACGCCGGTGACGAGGAGACGGCCTTTGCCGGGGAGGTCTGTCTACTGCTTGGCGAACCTGAGAAAATGGGCCCTCGTCTTCTCGATGTACACCGAGGACAACAACGGCTGTTTCTTCAATGGGGAAGAACTTGGAGGCGGGCATGGGTGGTTGGATGCGACACGCCATTCCTGGCGGTCCGCACCGAAGATTCTCCGGTGTCCAAATGCGACCAAGCCTGGCACTCAGGTAGACCGCAGCGTGGTCGGAGCCTGGAAAACCGGTGATGACATGGGCAGCTACGACCTCAATGGCTGGGTGTGCAATCCACGAGAAGGCAAAACACTCCTGCTGGGCTTGCGACCGGCCGAGTATTGCTGGAGAAGCACCAAGGTCGAAGATGCAGACAACGTACCACTGTTCTTGGACGCAATGTGGTTTGAAGGATGGCCGATGCACACAGACAGACCACGGCCTGCGAAAGATTGGCTCGTCGGCGGGCCCGCTCGAGTGGCAATAGAAGTTGATACGAGCGAGATGAACCGTTTCTGCATTGACCGGCATGAGGGCCACGTGAACGTCCTCTTCATGGATTATTCGGTCAGGAAAGTAGGATTGAAGGAGTTGTGGACGCTGAAGTGGCACCGAAATTACATCGTTGATGGGCCATGGACCAAGGCGGGCGGGGTTCTGCCGACGGACTGGCCTCTCTGGATGAAGGAATTCAGAGAATACTGAGAGTGCACTGTCCAGAAGGGCATTTCAAAAAAAGGGCTTGCGCTTGCGGAAAAGTAGGCTATAATCTCCACTTTGCAGGAACCCTGGGTTTTGATATGAGATTGGAGCAGGTATGGCAGGTCATTCACACTGGGCGGGAATAAAACACAAGAAAGCGGCTGTCGATGCAAAACGCGGCAAGGCCTGGAGCAAGATAGCTCGAATGCTGATCGTTGCGGCCAAGCAGGGCGGTGGTGACCCGGCTGCCAACCTGACCTTGCGCTACGCGATTGACAAGGCCAAAGCGGCGAACATGCCCAAGGATACGATCGAAAAGGCTGTTAAAAAAGGGACGGGCGATCTGGAAGGTTCGAGTTTTGAAGAAGTCCTTTACGAGGGTTATGGCCCGAGCGGCGTGGCAATCATGGTCGAGGCGCTGACAGACAATCGCAATCGGACCGGGCCTGAGATCAAGAGGATTTTCGAAAAGCACGGAGGCTCACTGGGAACCAGTGGCTGTGTCAACTGGATGTTCAGTAAGAAGGGTTTGATCACCGTTGGCATTGAGGGCGCCGACGAGGACCAGCTCATGGAAATCGCCCTCAATGCGGGCGCCGACGACATGGAGGCGGCCGGGGAAGTCTTTGAGATCACCTGTGACCCCGGCGCCTACGAGCAGCTCAAACAGACATTGCAGGAAAAAGAGATAGCAACAGAGGTAGCCGAAATATCAATGGTGCCTCAAAACACAGTCGACATAGACGATGAGCAGATCGCCAAGAGAATCATTTCGCTTATGGAAGCCTTCGAAGATCACGACGACGTGCAGAACGCTTATGCAAATTTCGACATCTCCGAGGAGATAATGGATCGACTTGCATAGCCGGCGAGTCGCGCCACACTACGGGGAAGGTTGCTCGCCAAGAGCGGCCATTCGTTGCACGGCTTGTCTGTATTCTTCTTCGCCGATCCGGCTGACTACTTTGTCCCTCTCCGGATACATGCGGCGGAACTGGTCGCGGTATGCCTCTTCGATCTCGATTGCCTTGCTGTAGTGCTTGAGGGCGGCATCGGTTTTGCCCGCCTGCTCGGCGATCCGGGCCAGCTTGAAATGCAGGCGCCCGCAGCCGGGGTATCGCTCGACAGCCTCAGACGCCGTATCGAGGGCCTTGGCTAGCCAATCGTCCTTCTCCGGCGGTCTCGAAGTTTCGGCGAGTAGTCCATAAACATCCGCCAGTCGCTCGAAGTTGTTGAAGGCCGAGCCGTTACGCTCTATCGCGCCTCGCAGACACTCGGCGGCGGCCAACAAGAGATCGCGATCTTCCTCTGCTCTCAGCCCGACACGCCGCAGATACAACCGGCCGTTGAAGGCCAGCGCGGTGGCACTGAGGGGATCATCCCTGGCCGCTTCTTCCAGGAGCTGGTGAGCATACTCAAATTGTCCTGTGGATGTCACCTGGTTCGCCCGCCGGGTCCTGGCAGTGACCTTGGCCACCGGGACAAGGGCATAGCTCAGATAGGCCGCGCCTATCGCCAGGGCGGCTGCCACCGCCAGAGCCCTCGATGAGGGTGCGGGTTTGATAACAATCCCAGGGCGGGGGTTTGTCTGAGAATTCGTCGCGACAATACAGGCAATTATTGCCCAGAAAGCGGTTAGGACACCCGGCTCGAAAATAGCGAAGTCTATCAAGTTGTGCAGGGCAACCGACAGAACGGCACAGGCAAGAATGACGGCGGTATTGGCGCTAAGCATCTTGTTCTTTGCCTGCCGTTGCCTGCGCAGCGGCCCGGCGAGGATGACAAATGCTATGAAGAAGACCGCTACCGGTGCGACATACACTGTCACTATCATGTATACCAGGACGTCGAACGTCTCGCCGGCGGCCGCGCCCATCAGCATGGGACGAATGAGCAGCAGCGCCGTCGACACGACTATCAGCAGCGGCGTGGCCAGTCTCTGAGAAGCTGGTTGAGAAAGGCCGGTTTTCGGCGAGGCCCCTGGTGGATGGGGAGAAGTGATCCGCCACAGCGGAACGCAAATCATCAGCAGAAAACCGATAAGGCCGAGCGGACCGTATTGAGTCAAAATGCTGAGCGGAAAATTGTGCGGATCGGCCACCGATTCCAGAGCCGCCGCCGGTTTATATTGTGGATAGAAATGCCCGAAGTTGCCGCCGCCGACTCCGGTCAGTGGATGGTCCGCATATATCTTTGCCGATGCATGCCAGTACTGCCATCTGACAAGCATCGAACCGCCGCCGGGAAGCCGCCCGTGTTTCAATCCGTACGAAGCAACCAACCAGAGGCCTGCGATGCACAGCAGCGCGCAGGCAATCAGGATGGCTTTGCTGTGGGCTCTCAGGCGATTGCCGAACAAGAGTAGTACGACCAGTAATGCTGCGGCGAAGAACAAGCCGATAAGTGCACCTTTGCTTCGCGTCAGAGCGAGGCTGAGCAGGATAACCGCCGCGACGGCTCCGCAGGCGGACAGATACGCCGAGCCCGACGGATGGGACCTGCGTTGCTTGAATCTTTCGGCGAACAATGCCATTGCGGCAAACAGCGCCATCAGGGCAAAGGAGCCGGCTGAATTGCGCGTGGTGAAGAATCCGCGGACGCCTCTCGAATAGAGCCTGTGCTCAAAGAGAAATTGCTGGAATGTGTCCGGCTCGATGCCGAGCGGTTCAAGCATGGTTTCGGGGGCCTGCTCGTACTGCTCTATCGTGAGCTGGTTGCTTACGAAGAATTGCTCGGCGCATTGATAAGCACTTACCGCGCCCAGCGCGGCGATCACGATTAGTACGATCTTGATCTTTTGCCTGGAGTCCAGTATCTGGACAAGCAAAACAGCCATCAACGTCGGTGCGAGAAACACGGCGATGTCGGTAATGGCCAATCGCTTGTCGGCTGCAACAGAGCCTGAGATGATAGCTGCTGCGCAGAATATCCCCAACCCGATCTCCATACCGGTGCGACGATATGAGAATCCTTTACTGCAGAAGCTCCATGTGACCCACAGGACAAACGAGAATATCAGAACCGCCGAGACCGACAAGCTGTAAATGCTGTCGCCGAGATTGACCGTCAGAGTGGTCGATCTCATCGGCGGCCCCTCGGTATAAGTTACGCGAAGCGCAATGACACAAAGGCACAGGCCCAACAAGACGTACTCCAGGTATACGAAATTCTTGCTTTTGGGCGTAACAGGATTAGTCGGCTTTTTTGCCATTCTTGACGGTGGTCTCAAAGACAGCGATTATCGACAACACAAGAATTGTCTGAGCGAGAATAAGAATTGTGCCGACCAAATCGACCTGGTACAGAAAGGTCGCACCCAGCCCCGTGCAGAGCGTGGCCAGGTATAACATCAGAGCCGTCTGGGTATCGGTAAGGCCATGTCTTTTGAGGCGGTGAGAGAAGTGCTGCGTGTCACCAATGAACGGACTCTTGCCCTGGCTAATTCGCAGCAGGGTGACGCTCAGAAAATCGTAGAGCGGCACGGCCATTACGATCAGCGGCATGAGAACAGGATACCATTGCCCGCTCTGCGCCTCGTGATAGTAGGTTGTACGCAGGCTCAGCAACGCCACGAAGAAACCGACGACGAGCGAGCCGGCGTCGCCCATAAATATCTTGGCCGGTGGGAAATTGAATACAAGGAATCCGGCAAGTGTCCCGATAAAGACGATCGCCATGCCTCCGACAAACACCTGTCCGCTAAAAGCTGCGGCCGCAAATAGGATGGAGCTGACTATTGCCGCGATGCCGGCCGAGGCGCCGTCCATGTTGTCCAGAAAGTTGAAGGCGTTGATGATCAGCACTATCCAGACGGCCGACAGGGCCGATGAGATTATCGTGTTCTCTATAAAAAGCTCTACCCTGATCTCGGCGAACGCCGCGGCGACTATTGCGACCGCGAACTGGGCGGCAAGTTTGAATGACGGGCCGAGATGCTTCTTGTCATCCCACAGGCCCAAGGCAAAAAGGGTGACGATACAGAGCAGGATGATCACAAGCTCGTCGATTCTCGCTAAAAAGTCGGCGGCCTCCACGTTGGCTCTTTCGGCGATCCGGCCGAAGTGGCCCGGGGCGACCAGATACTTCACAAACGCCATAGCGGCTGCGATGATGATCACAAGCGTCGCAGAGATGGCGATGCCGCCGCCCAGCGGGACAGTCCGCTGAGTTTCCCCCTGGTATCTATCGGCGGCGGGGCGGCAGACAAAATCTGCGCCGATTGACAGCTTTTTCACGAAGGCGGTCAATGCCGCCGATATCGCGAAGGAGCCTGTTAATAGGGCCATTGCCAGTGCGATCAAAATGACTGCTCCCTACGAACACATGACGATAGTCAAACGGCCCTCGGGACAGCCGGGGGGCAACTATCGCTTTCTGTGCTTAGACGTCCTCAACTGTTCAAGCAGCCGAGTCCTGACTTTCTCGAAAAAGTCGAAGTAACATTGCTGTCTGTAGTCCGGGTAAGTATGATCCAAAGGCTGCCAGCGGCCCTTGTCATAAATCAGAGTTACTTCGGCGTACATTTTTCTGCCGATGTATATACGGTGCGAATAGTTTTTTGTTGTGGCCAGAACCAGTTTTGAAGGCTCGATAATGCCCGGATCCAGATTCACCGGCCTCGGCAGGGGGACGGCCAGGGCTTTGGCGAGCTTTTCTTCGAGCTTGTTCGTTTGCAGCTTGATTTTAGCCAGCCTGCCCGGGTCTATAAGCTTCTCGACGCTTAAGAACTGCCTCAAAATACGCGGGCCCGTCTGATCCTTGTAGTAATCGGTTTTGTCGAAGGGCCAGACCTCGCTCGTAAAATCGGCCCTACCGAGCTTGTTTGTCAGTGCATCGGCTGCGCTGTGCAAACACTGGTAGTTCGACGCCAGAATCCCGACAATGAGCTTTGCCGGCTCAGGCTCTTTGAGCTTCCACATAATTAGACATCGCAGATTCGCACGGCATAAGCGAGAGACTCGATGGGATCTTTGACCGGCATAAACTCGTGGGCGACGTACCCGTCGTATCCGGTCTTGACAATGGCTCGCATAATCGCCGGATAGTACAATTCCTGTGTCTCGTCGATTTCATGCCGGCCCGGATTGCCGCCGGTGTGGTAGTGTGCAATGTACTGATGGTTATTCTGAATCGTCCTGATTATGTCGCCTTCCATTATCTGAGCGTGGTAGATGTCGTAGAGAATTTTCACTCTGTCGGAGCCGACCTTCTTACATACCTCGACGCCCCAGGCCGTCTTGTCAAACATATAGTCCTTGTGATTAACCTTGCTGTTGAGATACTCCAGGCAGATGTTCACCTTCTTCTTCTCGGCGAAGCCGGCGATCTGCTTGAGCGCAGCAACTGTATTGTCAATCCCCACGTCGTCGGGCATTCCCCCTCGATTGCCTGGAAAGGTGATGACGTTCGGATAGCCGTACTCTGAGGCGGCTTCGATGGCCGTGCGTATTTGCGACAGACACTGCTCGTGATTTTCTTTTCTGTTCAACCCCTTCGTAAGGCCGTGGGTGTTGATCATCGAACAGGCCAGGCCGTGCTTCTTCAGAGTCGGAAAGTCACTGGGCCCGAGCAGGTCAATTGCCTTTAGGCCCATCTTCTTGCAGATGGCACAGAATCTATCGAGAGGGATCTTACCGTAACACCACTTGCTTACGGACTGATTGATACGATCATTCTTGACTATCCGTACGATGTCTTCCGCTGCCAGGGTGTCTGTCGCATTGGCTAGCGAGCCGGCGACTGCGCCGGCGGCTGCAAGGGAAGTGTTACGCACAAAAGTGCGTCTTGAAAGCTTATCGTTTTGTTGATCAGACATGGTCTTGTTCCTTGATTTAGGTTTAGCTTCGCATCTTTAGTTAGCCGACTTGGGCGGCCCTTATCTTTGCCGCGCAGACCTTGAATTCCGGTATCTTGGCGATCGGATCCAGCGCGTCGTTGGTCAGCATGTTCGCGGGGCCTTCGGCAAAATGAAACGGCATGAAGAGCCAACCCTTCGCGACCTGTGTGCCCACGCTGGCCTTGGTTGTCACTTTGCCCCTAGTTGTCGAGACCTCTACCGAGTCACCGTCCTCAATGCCGTATTCTTTGGCGTCCTTGAAGTGAATCTCGACGTACCCGGTGGGGGATTTCTGGTCGATGGCAGGCGATTTCCGCGAGAGCGTCCCGGTGTGGTACTGGTACAACTGCCGGCCCGTCGAGAGAATCATGGGGAACTCGTCGCTGGGCGCTTCGGCGGGCTCCCTGAAGCGAACCGGGTGGAACTTGCCTTTGCCCCGTTTGAATTCGCCCTTGTGGAGGTATTTCGTGCCGGGGTGGTCCCTGTCCAGGCAGGGCCATTGTAGCCCTACCGATTCGATTCTATCGTAGGCAATTCCGCCGTAGAGAGGTGACACCGAGGCGATTTCATCCATGATCTCCGAGGCGTTCTCGTATTGCATCGGGATGCCCATTGCAGTGGCGATCTCGCATACGATTCGCCAGTCATCCCGACTCTGTCCTGGAGGATTCACTGCTTTTCTAACTCGCTGGATGCGCCGCTCGGTATTTGTAAATGTCCCTTCCTTTTCCGCAAAGCTGAACGCCGGAAGCACGACGTCTGCATACTGGGCTGACTCGGAGAGGAATACGTCCTGCGCGATAAGGAACTCAACCTTCTCGAGGGCCTTTCGTGTCCGATTGAGATTTGGATCCGACATCGCGGGATTCTCCCCCATCAAATAGAGCGCTCTGACCGAACCGTCCTCGATTGCGTGGAACATTTCCACTACGGTCAGGCCCGTTTTGGCCGAGAGTTTTGCGTTCCATGCCTTCTCGAATTTAGCATGAATATCGGCGTCCTCCACCGATTGATATCCCGGATAGACGTTGGGCAGGGCACCCAGATCGCACGCGCCCTGGACGTTGTTCTGACCTCGCAGAGGATTCACGCCGGCGCATTGTTTTCCGACATTTCCTGTCAGCATGGCCAGGTTCGCGAGTGACAGTACGTTGTCGGTGCCCGTGGTGTGCTGTGTTATTCCCATGCTGAAGACAATGCTGGCAGCGTCGGCTTTGGCGTAAATGCGGGCGGCCTGGCGGATCGCTTCGGCCGAGACGGTCGTAATCTTCTCGGCCTTCTCAGGCGTCATTTCTTTGATTGCGTCTACAATTTCCTCGAAACCTTCCGTACGCTGCTCGATGAATTCCTTGTCGTACAGGTTCTCCTCGAGGATAACATTCATCATTGCATTTATCAGAGCGACATCGGTTCCGGGCTGCTGCTGCAGATGGAACTTTGCGTAACGCACGAGCTCGATCTCTCTTGGATCGGCGACGATAAGCTCGGCGTCGTTTCTTACCACCGCCTCTCTGATGCCCAGCGCTATCACCGGATGTGCCTCTGGCGTATTTGATCCTATCACGAATATGCACCTGGCGTTCTTGAATTCGTCGATGGAGTTTGTCATCGCTCCGCTTCCGAACGCCCGCGCCAGTCCCGCGACGGTCGATGCGTGACACAGACGGGCGCAGTGGTCTACGTTGTTTGTACCGATGCCGGCGCGGATAAACTTCTGGAAGACGTAGTTGTCCTCGTTGGTGCACTTGGCCGAAGACAGACCCGCGATGCTGTCGGGGCCGGATTCGGATTTTATCTTTGAGAGATTCTCGGCGATAAGGCCGATTGCCTCGTTCCAGGTTGCCTCTTGGAGTCTGCCGTTTCGTTTTATCAGCGGCGTCGTGAGCCTTTCGGGATGGCCCACGAAGTCCATGCCGAACCGGCCCTTGACGCAGAGATTGCCGTCATTGGGTATGCAGCCGACTTCGCTGGTTACCCTCACGATCTTGTTCTTCTTTGGATTGACGTTAAGATCGATCTGGCAGCCCACCCCGCAATAGACACAGGTCGTTCTTGTCCTGACCAGGTCCTTCGCCTGGCCCTGGCCTTTAGCAGAGCGATCGTACAAGGCCCCGGTCGGACACGTGGAGATACACTGGCCGCAGAGCACGCACGTCGATTCATTCAGAGGCAGATCAAAGGCAGTGGTAACCTCGGTCTCGGCGGCTCTGTTCTTGAAAGTCAGGGCGTGGGCCATCTGCACTTCGTCACAGATTCGCACACACCTGCCACAGCGGATGCACTTGTTTGGATCGTACTGAAGTGCAAGATTGCCGGTCGTGTAATTGTCGACAATTTCGGCGCCGAGTGCCTGGCCGAGCGATTCTTCACTGAGCTGATATTCGTAGGCATAATTCTGGAGACTGCATCTGCCGTTCTCGTCGCAAACCGTACATCTGGCTTTGTGCTCTTGGAAGAGCAGTTCCAGAATGGTCTTGCGGATTTCTCGGATTTCATCGGTGTCTGTTTTCACCACCAGCCCGTCGCGAGCCTCGAAAACGCACGCTGGCTGCAGGCCCCGCTGGCCTTCGATCTCGACAAGGCACAGTCGACACGAGCCGGAAGGCACCAATCTCGGGTCATAACAGAGGTTTGGAATATCGATGCCGTTGGCAAGTGCGGCCTGGAGCACCGTCTGCCCCTGCCGGGCTGTGATCTGTTTGCCGTCTATGGTCAGTTTCACTTGAGCCAAATCCTTCTTGTCTGTCAGTTCTTGCTCTTTGGTTCCACCTGCTTTTCCCGTCTGGTCAGCTCGCCGCTGCGGCGATAGACCGCGGCGAAACGCGCCGGACAAGCCCCGAGGCACGCGCCGCAGCGGATACAGATTTCACGATCGATGATATGGATTTCCTTCTTTTCTCCGGTTATCGCCTCGACGGGACATACTCTCGCGCAGGAGCCACAGCCCGTGCATCTGTCCGGATCGATATGGAAGCTGAGCATGGAGGTGCAGACAAACGCCGGGCACTGATTCTTATTGATGTGATCTTCGTATTCGTTTCTAAAGTACCTCAGCGTGGTCATGACCGGATTGGGTGCAGTCTGGCCCAGACCGCAGAGGGATCCTCTTCCGACATGATCGGCCAGCCGCTCCAGTCGGCTCAGCTCGTGGATCGTCGCCTTGCCCTCACAAACAGCATCCAGAATCTCAAGCATTTCTTTCGTGCCGACCCGGCAGGGCGTGCACTTGCCGCAGGATTCGCTCTGGACAAATTGCAGGAAATACCGGGCGACGTCCACCATACAGGTGCTCTCGTCCATTACGATCAGTCCCCCGGAGCCCATGATAGCGCCGATGTCCTTGACCGAATCGTAGTCGATGCCGAGATCGAGGAACTGATCGGGTACACATCCGCCGGAGGGGCCTCCCATCTGGGCGGCTTTGAACTTGCCGTCATCGGGAATTCCGCCCCCGACGTCGAAGACTATCTGGCGCAGCGTTGCGCCCATCGGGACTTCCACCAGGCCTGTGTTGTTGACCTTGCCCGCCAGCGCAAAGATCTTCGTTCCTCTGCCGCCCTCAGTACCTATGGATGAGTACCAATTCGCGCCTCTGTTTATTATCAACGGTACATTGGCAAAGGTCTCCACGTTGTTGATGTTTGTTGGTTTGCCGTGATATCCTTCCTGTGCTGGAAAGGGTGGTCTTGGTCTGGGCATCCCGCGCTTGCCTTCGAGCGAGGCGATCAGCGCCGTCTCTTCGCCGCAGACGAAGGCGCCGGCTCCGATACGGACTTCTATGTCGAAATCGAATCCGGAGCCGAAGATGTTCTTGCCTAACAGGCCGTACTGCCTCGCCTGGTCCAGCGCGATGCCGATATGCTCGACAGCTATTGGGTACTCCGCTCGCACATAGACAAAACCGTTCGAGGCACCTATGGCGTAAGCCGCGATCATCATTCCTTCGATGACTCTGTGTGGGTCACCTTCTTTGAGGGCTCGGTCCATGAACGCACCGGGGTCGCCCTCATCGGCATTGCAGATGAGATACTTCTCATCTCCGGGAGATTTCCGGCAGAAACCCCACTTGAGGCCGGTTGGAAAACCCGCACCGCCACGGCCTCTAAGATCTGCCTTCGTGACTTCTTCGATCACCTCCTCGGGCGTCATCGTGCAAAGGGCTTTTGCGGCCGCCTCATAACATCCGCGTGCAATCGCATCTTCGATATTCTTGGGATCGATCCTGCCGCAATTTCCCAGCACGACCTTCTGCTGGGCTCGGTAAAAACCGGCTTCGTCGATTCTGGGCAGAGCCTTGCCGTTCTCGACGCCAACCAATGACTGAACGGGCTGGCCGCTGCGAATCGTTGTTTCTATTATCTCATCGACGTGATCCGGCTTGACGCCCCCGTAGAGGTACTCATAAGGTTCGATCAGTACCACCGGGGCACGTGCGCACAATCCTATGCAGCCGGTCTCGACGACCGCGATTTCCTCATCGAGTTTTGCCGCGGCCAGCTTCTGTCTGAATGTTGCGGCAACGTCGGCGGCACCCAGTGCCCGGCACCCTGTCATGCAAATCAGGACGCGACACCGATATTTCTGGTCTGCTTCTAGTGTCTGAGTGGCAATTTCCTTCAGCTCTTTGGGCGAGTCTATCTTTTTCGAACTCATTGGCTCATTCGTACCTGTCGAGAATCGCTTTTATTTTGCCTGCTTTTACGTTGCCGTAGTAGTCGTTGTTTATCATTATTACCGGTGCTAAGAAACACGTGCCCAGACATGCTACCGTCTCGAATGTGAAACGCATGTCTTCGGTTGTCTGCCCCTCTTCAACTTCAAGCTCTCGCTCCAGGGCACTAATGATGTCCCTGCCTCCTCTCACATGGCACGCGGTTCCCCGGCAACACTTGATCGTATGGCGTCCGCGAGGTTCGAGATGGAACTGCTCATAAAAGGTAGCCACGCCGTACATGTGACTGGCCTGCAGGCCCGTCTGCTTGCTCACCTCCGACAGTATCTCTGCGGGAAGATAGCCGTAGGCATCCTGGATCTGCTGGAGGATCGGGATAAGGCTGTCGGATGTTATCTGGCCCATTGATTCGCAGATCTTCAGCGCCGGACCTTTGTCTAATGAAGTTTGCGTCGTACTTTGCATGTTTTGCCGCCTGAATATAGAAATCAACAAAAGGCACAAGCAATTTCAGATACGGGAGGATTATACTGCTCAGCGGGTATGCCAGCAACGGTTTGTGGCGAGTTTTGGAGAATATTTGGCCTTTTTTTGGCCGATTGTCACTGATTTTGACATCGGTGGACGAAGTAGGAAAATAATGCAAAAAAAACTTCCCGGTTCTTGGAAATACTTCGACAGTTGTTATATAATTACGCCCACGAGTGCCGTGCCCGTATATGTGCAGCCACGACCTTGGGCTGCCAGGCTTTCCTGATTTTTGCGGCCCTCCCCTCTCGGGGGGCATAAGAAACACTGTATAAAGATGGAGACAGAAAATGAAGCTTGACGCAACGAAGATGAAAGACTGGCAGATCGCAGAGGCTGCCGAGGAAACAATGGTACCCGTCAGCAATCTGGCCGCCGAGATGGGTCTAAAGGAGGACGAGTTGATCCCGATGGGTCGCACTCTGGCGAAGGTCGACTACCAGAAGGCCTGCGCCCGTCTGGCGGGCGGCCCGACGGCGAAGTACATCGACGTGACTGCTATTACGCCGACGCCGCTCGGCGAGGGAAAGACCACAACTGCTGTGGGGCTGATCGAGGGTCTGGGCAAGCTTAAGAAGCGTGTCGTCGGTGCGATCCGCCAGCCCAGCGGAGGACCGACCTTTAACATCAAAGGTTCGGCCGCGGGTGGCGGCCTGGCCCAGTGCATTCCGCTAACGCCCTTTTCTATCCGTCTTACGGGCGATATCGACTGTATCACCAATGCTCACAATCTCTGTATGGTCGCCCTGACTTCACGCATGCAGCACGAAAGGAACTATGACGACGCCCGCTTAGCCAAGAGCAACCTCAAGCGCATCGATATCGATCCCGAGAGGGTTCAGATGAAATGGGCCATGGATTTCTGTGCCCAGGCGCTGCGCAATATCAGGATAGGCCAGGGCGGCAAGATGGACGGCTTCGAGATGGACTCCGGTTTCCAGATCACCGTCTCCAGTGAGGTGATGGCTATCCTCTCAGTTGCCCGCGACCTCAAGGACATGCGCGAGCGCATCGCCAAGATCGTAGTGGCCTACGACAAGAAGGGCAACGAAGTCACCGCCGCCGATCTTGAAGTCGACGGCGCGATGACGGCATGGATGGCCGATGCGATCAATCCTAACCTGTTGCAGACAATCGAGGGCCAGCCGGTGTTCGTGCATGCCGGACCTTTTGCCAACATTGCAATCGGTCAGAGTTCGATTATTGCCGATATGATTGGAACCAAGCTCGGTGACTACCACGTGACAGAGAGCGGCTTTGGAGCCGATATTGGTTTCGAGAAATTCTGGAATCTCAAGAGCCGGATGTCCGGTATCGAGCCCGATGCGATTGTCGTGGTGGCGACTATTCGCGCACTGAAGATGCACGGCGGTGGCCCGACCGTAAAGCCCGGCATACCGCTGGCCGAGGAGTATACCAGTGAGAACCTCAAGCTGGTTGAAGAAGGCTGTCAGAATCTCATTGCCCATATCGAAACGGTAAAGAAGAGCGGCGTCACGCCGGTCGTTTGTGTCAACGGTTTCTACACGGACACCAAAGACGAGATAGCGCTGGTGCGCAAGATCGCCGAGGAGAACGGAGCACTGGCCGCAGTTTCGCAGCACTGGCTGAAGGGTGGCGAAGGCGCAGTCGAGCTGGCCGAGGCGGTTGTCGAAGCCTGCGAGAAGCCGAATGATTTCAAGTTCCTGTACGAATTGGAGACGCCGCTCAGAAAGAGAATTGAGTTGATCGCCAAGGAGGTCTATGGTGCCGACGGTGTGACGTATACCGACGAGGCCCTGAAAAAGGCCAAGATGATGGAGGCCGATCCCGTGAGCAAGACACTGGGGACCTGCATGGTCAAGACGCACCTGAGTCTGTCTCACGATCCGGATCTCAAGGGCAGACCTCGGGGCTGGCAGCTTCCAATCAGCGATATTCTCGTTTACAAAGGCGCCGGTTTCATTGTTCCGGTCGCCGGAGCTATCAAACTGATGCCGGGCACCGCGTCGAATCCCGCGTTCCGCCGTATCGACGTCGATGTCGAAACAGGAAAGGTACAGGGACTGTTCTAAGAATTGTGTTGTGCGTCGCGCGTCGTGCGTATTGCGTCGCGCGTCGTTCGTTGTACGCAATACGCAATACGCACGACGAGCTTTGAAGGAGTAACCGATGACAGCACAGATAATAGACGGTAAGCAGGTGGCCGCGGATATGCGCGGGGAATTGAAGGCCGAAGTTGCCGAACTCAAAGGTAAGGGCATTGTGCCCGGGCTGGCAGTCGTCCTGGTGGGCGAGGACCCGGCGTCCAAGTCCTACGTCACCGCCAAGGAGCGGGCCTGCGAGGAGATGGGGATTTTTTCCGACGACAATCGCCTTGACGAAAATACCTCTCAGAAAGACCTGATGGCGCTGGTCGAGAAGTTGAACAAGGATCCTAAGATCAACGGGATTCTCGTTCAGTTGCCTTTGCCCAAAGGTCTTAACGAGGCCGAAGTCCTGCTGGCGATCGATCCGGCCAAGGACGTCGACGGATTTCACCCTGTCAACGTCGGCAAGATGGTCGTGGGCGAGAAGGCGTTCCTGCCATGCACGCCGCACGGTGTACTTCAACTTCTGATGCGCAGCGGCGTCACCATCGAGGGCGCCGAGACGGTGATCGTCGGGCGAAGCAACATTGTGGGAAAACCACTTGCGAACATGCTCATCCAGAAGAATCCCACCGGCAATGCTACGGTGACTGTCTGCCATACGCGCACGAAAGACCTGGCCTATCACACGAAGCGGGCGGACATCGTTGTCGCTGCGGCCGGCCGGCCCAACACCGTCACGGCCGACATGGTCAAAGACGGCGTAGTGGTTATCGACGTCGGAGTCAACCGCGTTGAGGACGCGACGAAGAAGCGGGGCTACCGGCTCGTCGGCGACGTCGATTTCGAGGCGGTCAAGGAGAAGGCCTCGCTTATCACGCCGGTGCCCGGCGGGGTGGGCCCGATGACTATCACCATGCTGCTCTACAACACGGTAGAGTCGGCCAAGAGAGCCGCAGGCATCGAAACCTGACAACGATAGTTGTCCGTCCATTGCCTCCATGGGGAGCTTGGTAGAGTCGATTAAGGAAGACGTCGCTCGATGGTGACATCGGTGGCGTCTTCTTCTCTTGAAACCAGAATTATCATGAACCATTACCAATTCCACGGTTCGTGCAAAAACAAGAACAGAAAAATTCACTATGAAGAGCCTGAAGAATCATGAAGGGCTCTCGCCGGAATCGAGTGTCCTGCTTTGCGCCAGGTCCGCATCCAGCCAGGGCATGCTGAGCATGCCAGTCAGTTCCTGACTATGTGAGACAACGTCAGGTTCAGCTTGTCAAACGAGTTTGACCACTGAACCTTCCTCGCTCACTTGCTGGATGCTTGTCTCGCTGTTGGCATTGCTGTTTTGCTCTTCTCAGAGCGGAACCGAAAGGAGGTTACGGTTATATCTCAAGAATCAGTGACTCCGAAAGGAGGCTGTGGTTTTTGTTGTTCAAAACCACAGAGCCCGCAGCAAATCAGCGTGACAAACACGTTTGTCTAAGCTGATGCAGCAAGGTCTTCAAGCTCATTCGTTCTCACGCCGCGAAAGGATCACACAACAACGCGCCAGCCTCTTCATGGATCTTCAGGCTCTTCATGGTGATTTATCCTTTTTTCTTGATTGACTGAACTGTCGAACAGACAATACCTTATGCCGATCATTATTTCATTATCTGGAAATTCTTTCCAGTTGTTTACAGTTATGCCCTTCAGGGTAGTAAATTCCCGCGAGTAAGATCATAAACTGTTATCGTAAAGCTACTGCCTATGGCACAAGTTAGCCGCGCAAAAACCCGACTTTTCAATCGTGAGCACTATATCACGGGCTCGACCTCAGGAGACGGAATCCGATGTTGGCGTGCCACTCGTCAGGCGAGTTCTTTTGGCGGTGAGCCGACCGGCAGTTCCGGGCGTTTTCGACCCGGAAGCCGCCACGTGAGACACGGTTTGAGCCTGAACTGGGGCCAATAGGATCAGTCTCGTTGCTGTCACTATAACTACCGTGCCAATCCTGGCACCACTCATACACATTCCCGCTCATATCGTACAAGCCAAAGGCATTCGGCATTTGACTAGCTTCGTTGCCCGGCTCGTTTCCCCAATAAAACCTTGTCTGCGTTCCCGCGCGGCAGGCATACTCCCATTCCGCCTCCGTCGGCAACCTGTAACCGTTTGCGTTCCAATCCACTTCCCACGTATCAAGGTTATATGCCGATTGTAAACCTTCCAGCTCGCTCAAATAATTGCAATACATCGCTGCCCCGTACCAGGATACCTCCACCATGGGCTGATTCCATGATCGGCCATCGCGCAAGGTATAACGTCCGCTATTCCTGGACAGTGGACAATCGTGGTCATTCCAATCCACGCCCGATTCTTCACCCGTAGCTTCAAGAAACTTAACGTATTGTCCGACCGTTACCTCATATTTCCCCATATGGAAGCCTTTTGTCAATGTGACTTGATGCTGCGGACCTTCATCCGGATCACGATCTTGTTCATCACTCGGGCTGCCCATCATGAATGTCCCAGGTGGTATTGACACCATCTCCAACGGCTTCGGAGGGGCTGGGGGGGCTGAAGCAGTTTTCGAGTTGCCGAACATTCTGCAGATCATCCATCTTCCCGGTTGACCGGAAACAGGTACCGCGTACACCTCCATATCAGTTTCGTAGTATTGCCCGCCAATATCGAGGATGAGTTTGCATGAGCACATCATTAGGTTCGAATCGGGGTCAGGATCGCGGTGCACCGGCCCAACTGAGACAAGTTTCTTGAGCATATTTCCACTCAACAGTTGTTCCATAA
>Ga0209536_100005159_pt1 | contig 20414 bp, 15 predicted proteins | sample DeeMarSeWOR28_12_FD_187461 | JGI IMG/M metagenome (GOLD analysis project Ga0209536, IMG submission 187461) | Marine sediment microbial communities from White Oak River estuary, North Carolina - WOR-2-8_12 (SPAdes) (version 2) | ecosystem: Environmental > Aquatic > Marine > Intertidal zone >...
CTCTACGGTAGTCCGCGGCGCAAGGGCAATACCGCCACATTGCTCAAAAAAGCGGTTGAAGGCGCGCGGGATGCCGGCGCTGATGTCGAAGAGATTGTGCTGCGGGATCTTAAACTATCGCCCTGCTTTGAAATTTACGGTTGCCTGAAATCCGGGGACTGTGCCATCAAAGATGATTTTCAAAAAGTGCGTGATAAAATCCTGGACGCACAGGGTCTGATGCTGGCATCGCCGGTCTTCTTTTATACGGTCAGCTCCCACACCAAAATCCTGATGGATCGCTTTCAGTCCCTGTGGGTAAAGAAATACTGGGTCGACAAAACACCTTCGGATAAACAGAACCGCTCCCGCAGAGGGCTGTTTATTTCGGTGGGCGCGACCAGGGGCAAAAAGCTTTTCGATGGGATGCTGCTGACCGTAAAATATTTTTTTGATGTTCTGGATATGGAGCTCTGGAAATCGCTTTTGTACCGCCAGCTCGATTTTCAGGATGATGTTTTAAAACATCCCCAATATCTTGAAGAGGCATACATAACGGGTAAAGCGTTTGTGTCAGCGATCGATAGCTAAGCGCTAGCCAAAATGGCTCAACATTCAAATACCTGTTCGATTCGTTTAATTGGTTTTATTGGTTGGGTTGGTTAAACCGAACCAATTCAACGAATTAAACCAATCAAACCAATATAACTGTTGACGACTGACTGCTGATCGTTGCACCTCATTCTTAAACCGAAGCCCAAAAAATTTAATTGACTTATGCGCCTCCAATTTGAACCCATCCGTCTTGAGCGACAGGAAGACTACCTGGCCTTGCTGGCGCAATGCCCCCAGATTGCATCTGATTATAGCTTTTTGAATTTATGGGGCTGGTCGGAAGAATACGGGTTAAGCTGGTCCTGGGATGAAGATCTGGTCTGGATCCGCCAGAGCCGGCCCGAAGAATACCTGTGGGCGCCCGTCGGCTCCTGGGATACCGTTGACTGGCCAAGCCGAATGCGTGCCACCCCGCCGATGAATTTAATATTTACCCGGATTCCGGAAATGCTGGCAAACCTGTGGCGCGAGAAACTGAAGCCGGAAATCCAAATTGAAGAAGAAAGAGGCAATTGGGATTATCTGTACCGGGTGGCGGACTTAATCGAGCTAAAAGGCAAGCGCTATCATAAAAAAAAGAACCTGGTTAACCAATTCAACCGCAAATATGATTTCACCTATTTGCCGTTCGGGGCCGAAATGGTAGAACAGGCAATGGCCATGCAAAGCGACTGGTGCACATGGCGCGACTGCGAATCATCCGACATCCTCTCTTCTGAAAATCGAGCCATTTTTAGAATTTTAAAAGAATGGCGCCGGCTGGCAGGTTTGTTCGGCGGTGCTTTGATGGTCGAGGGTTCAATGGTGGCCTATACGGTGGCCGAGGCGCTGACCCGGGACATGCTCCTGATTCATTTTGAAAAGGGAGACACCCAATACAAAGGGATCTATCAGGTAATCAACCAACTGTTTCTGGCAAATTCGGCTTCGAATTATACCTGGGTCAATCGGGAGCAGGATTTAAACGACGAAGGGCTTCGCAAGGCCAAACTTTCGTATCATCCGGTTGATTATCAGCGCAAATACCACGTGACCCTATCGGGCACATCCGTTTAAAAATAGTTTTAAAACGTGTAAGACTTTGATAACGTAAACCGCTCAGCTCACCCATGAATCATAGCGATAACCGAACAAAGCAATACATTTAGCAGAGCGATAACGTAGCGGTAACAGGATGCCGGAAGCGTTGTGATTACGCCGGTGATGATGAGCGCTAAATAGACGATCAATGGTGGACCGGACATTGTAATGGAATTAATGTAACGATTACGATTTTGACTGCGGGGAAAGGGCTCAATGAAAATTCTGACAGATAAGACAGCTGTTTTCCGATTCCTATTTTTACCTTTATTTATTTTCCTATTTACCGTTGGCGTGGCCACCGCCTCTCAACCCAAACAAACAGAGACTGCAGGTGTTCAATCATCCGAGCATCTTGACAGTTCTTCAACACATCAGGATTCTCACAATACGTCAGCATCGCATCAAGAAGCCGAAGCCCATCATGGGGCGGGGCATGAAAATATTGGTAAATTTTTGCCTCTGTGGAGCTGCATCCCTTTTGCCTGCATTTTGCTATCCATTGCACTGTTTCCGCTGATCTTGCCGGATTTTTGGCATCATCATTTCGGAAAAATATCCGGATTCTGGGCCGCATCGCTGGCCATACCGTTTCTGATCGCCTTTAAAGGAGCGGCGCTGTATGAGATCCTGCACATCATTCTGGCCGATTATGTTCCCTTTATCATTTTGTTGTGGTCTTTGTATACGGTGTCCGGTGGCATTTTATTGCGCGGGACCTTACGCGGAACCCCGATGGTCAACGTGATCATGCTGCTCATCGGCACCCTGCTGGCATCCTGGATGGGGACCACGGGTGCTGCCATGCTGCTGATCCGCCCGTTTCTGCGGGCCAACAACTATCGCAAAAACCGCACCTTTATGGTGGTTTTTTTCATATTTCTGGTGGCCAATGTCGGTGGGTCACTGACGCCGCTGGGCGACCCGCCGTTGTTTTTAGGCTTTTTGCATGGTGTATCCTTTTTTTGGACGTTCAAGATTATGCCGCATATGTTGCTGGTTGTCATCATTCTGCTGGTGATCTATTTTATGCTGGACAGCTATTACTATCGTAAAGAAGGAATTACCGCCCCCGAAGAAGACGGTGTCAAAGAGCCCATAAAACTTGAAGGTATCCATAATTTCATCTTTTTAGGCGGCATCGTCGGATCGGTTTTGATGAGCGGCATGGTGGATTGGGGCGAGGTCAGTACCCTGGGCATCCACAGGGCGGTGCAGGACTGGGTAAGAGACGGTCTGTTGATTGTGATGGGCATCCTGTCGCTGGTGACCACACGCATACAGATCCGGGATGACAACGATTTTACCTGGTTTCCGATTGTCGAAGTGGCCTATTTGTTTATCGGTATTTTCATCACCATGATCCCCTGTTTGCTCATTTTAAAGGCCGGATCCGAAGGTGCCCTGGCATTTTTAGTAAACGGCGTCACCCAGCCGTTGCATTATTTCTGGGTAACCGGCGCGTTGTCGAGCTTTCTTGATAATGCGCCGACCTATCTGACCTTTTTTAACAGCGCCCTGGGCGCATTTTATCCCGGGGCTTCGGAGGCCCAGGCGGTTCCGCTGCTCATGACCGAAAATGCGATTTATCTAAAAGCCATTTCTGCCGGTGCGGTCTTTTTTGGTGCCTGCAGTTATATCGGCAATGCGCCTAATTTTATGGTGCGGTCGATATCCGAAGAGGCCGGCACACCGATGCCGAGCTTTTTTGGCTATATCTTAAAATATTCGCTGGTTTTTTTGGTTCCAACTTTTGTGATCGTTACATTTGTGTTCTTTTAAGAAAGTTTGATGTATTAACCACAAAGCGCACAAAGCTCACAAAGGGCACGAAGTATAAAATAAAAAAATTTTTCAAAAGCCTTCGTGCATCTTCGTGCTCACAGTGGTGTAAAAAGGAGCTTCAAAAGTACAGAGAGGTTGCGTGTTAGACAAATTGCTCAAATCCAATATCGCCATCGTCGGTGGCGGTAAATTTTGCAAAAACATGCTTGAATTGCTGTTCAGCAATCATTTTGAGGATTGCCGCCCGACAATTATGGGCGTCGCCGATATCAACGATCAGGCTAAAGGGCTGGTGTATGCCAAAGAAAGGGGAATATTTGCGACCGGCGATTTCCGCGAGTTTTATGGCTTTCAAAATTTGCAGATATTGATGGAGCTGACTGGCAATACAGAGCTTGTGAGCATTATCAAAAAGGAAAAACCGGATGGCATCGAGCTCATCGATCACGTATCGGCCCGCAACGTCTGGAGTGAGCTTCAGGTAGAGGCTGAAAAGAAAATCGCCCTTGAGGAGCTGCACAAAAACAATTTCAGTGCCGCGGAGATCGACGGCCTGTTTAAACGATTTGCCGACCGCCTGACAGAGATCCTCAAAAAAAGAGGCGAACGCTCGGTTGAAATCGAAAGAGGATTGATTAAAAGTGAAAGGGCCCTGTCCCAGATCATCGAGGGCAGCACAATCCCCACTTTCGTGTTGAATAAGGACCATGTGGTCACCCACTGGAATAAAGCCATGGAAATCGTTACGGGGACAAAAGCCGAAACGATGGTGGGAACCACCCGGCCGTCTACACCTTTCTGGGGAGAAGAGCGCCCTACCATGGCCGATGTCATATTAGATCAAATTGGTGAAGATGAGATAGAAAAACTCTACGGCGAGACATGGCGCAAATCGCCCTTGATTGAAGATGCTTACGAGGCCGAAGTTTTTTTTCCGCGTCTGGGGGAAAGCGGCAAGTGGTGCTGGTTTACGGCGGCACCCATCAAATCAACGGACGGCAGCATCGTCGGTGCCATTGAGACCCTCTGGGACAAGACCGAAGATAAGAAAGCCGAACAAGAGCGCGAACAGCACACCCGTGAGCTGACCACGCTTTGTTCAATTTATACGGCCTTAAACGCTCCCTCGGATCTGAACGACAGAATCAATCAATCCGTTGATGAGGTTATGAATTTTTTAACCGCTGACGGCCTTTGCATTTATTTAATGGAAGAGGACGGCAAATTTCATCTGCGATACTGTCAGGGCCTATCTAAACAGGTCTACCAAAAAATCCAGGCAGCCGATGAAAACAGCGTGATTCAGCGGGTGGCCGACTCCAACCAGTTTATGATCTATGAAGATCTGCCCGATGATTGCCCGGATGAAATCTGCCTGCTCGAAGATGAAAAACTGGTGTCGCTGGCTTATATCCCCATCAGCAGCAAGGAGCGGGGCGCGTTTGGGGTGATTCGCATCGGTAGCAAAAAACCCGGCCACTTTACGCGCGACCTCAAAAATGTGCTGGAGTTGATCGGCAACCGCATCGGGGTGGCCATTGAAAATGCAACCCTGCAGGAACAATATATCAAGTCCGAAGAAAAATACCGCACCCTGTTCAATAGCGATCCGCATCCGATCTTTATTCTCAGCCGGAATACGTTTAAAATTCTGGATATGAATAAACGCGCCGAAGACAGTTACGGTTATAAGGCAGATGAATTGTTGAAGACCCCCTTTCTTCAGCTGGGGGACGAAAACGATCAAGAACTGTCCGAGGGCTTGAAAAATCTTTCTGAAAACAGATCCATGTTGTTTACCAAAAAGCGGCACTATCGCAAAGGCGGCAAACCGTTTTTTGTCAATATCAATATCAGCTATGCCAAATACGGCAAGGCGGATGTAATTGTGGCGGCCACTACCGACATCACCGAAGTGGTCGAGAAGGAAACCCAGTTGATTCAGGCCGGTAAGATGACGACCCTGGGCGTGATGGCCGCCGGGATGGCCCATGAAATCAATCAGCCCCTGAATGTCATACAGGTGTGCGCCGATTTTTTTCTCAAAATGCTCAATCGCGGTCAAAAAATTGAAGATGAAGACCTGCGCTCCATGGCCAACGATATTGTTGCCAATGTCGAACGCGCCAGCGGGGTGATTAAGCACGTGCGGGATTTTGCGCGACAATCAGAGCCCGTTCGCAGCCGGGTGAACATCAACGATCCGGTAAATGATGTTTTTAAAGTCCTGGGGCATCAATTAAAAGTCCACGATGTCGACGTCAAGCTGGATCTGGATCCGAATATTCCGGATATCCTGGCCGAACACAATCGCCTGGAGCAGGTATTTATCAATCTGGTGTCAAACGCCATCGATGCCATGGACGAAAAAGACAATCGCCCCGAGTTCAGTGATAAACAGAAGCAGTTGACGATTCAATCCGGTGTTGAAAACGGCCACGTCTGCGTCAGGGTAATCGACACCGGCACCGGGATGAGCGAAGAAGTCAAAAATAAAATCTTTGAGCCCTTTTACACAACCAAAAAAGTCGGTAAGGGCACCGGTCTGGGCGTCAGCATCAGTTATGGCATCGTGCAGGACTACAAAGGCACCATTGAAATTGAAAGCGAGCTCGGCATAGGCACAACCTTTATCTTGAAATTTCCTCCGGCATCTGAAACATAATAGCGCTATGGATAAATTATTGCTCATTGATGATGAACCGGACATCCTGCGGGTTCTGTCAATGTCCCTGAAAGCGGATGGCTATGATGTCGTCACCGCCGCCAACGGCAATGAGGGTATTGCAGCCTTTGAAAAAGAGCGACCGGAGATCGTCATCACCGATATCAAAATGCCCGGTATGGACGGCATCGAAGTTTTAAGAGAAATTAAACAGCTCAATGCCGATACCGAGGTGATTATCATCACCGGCCATGGCGACATTGAAAATGCCATCGAGGCCTTAAAACACGGCGCGTCGGATTTTATCAACAAGCCGGTCAGAGACGAGGCCCTTTCGATCGCGCTGCGCCGTGCCAGAGAAAAATTCGATATCCGGCAGCAACTCAAAGAATACACCATCGATCTGGAAAGAAAGGTGGAAGAAGCCACCCGGGAGGTGCGTCGGCGGTCCAATTTCCAGATCAATCTGATTCGCAGCTCCAATGACGGGATTGTCGCCACCGACAGGGATCTAAAAATCGTTATTTATAACCCCACTGCCAGGAAGATTTTCGGATACACTCCGGCTGAAACCATCAACAAAATGAAGGCCGGCGATTTATTTCCGGCCGATCTGGCCGGCGATCTGCAGGCCGCCCTGGCAGGCAAAAATAATATCAAAAACTTAGCCTGGCGCGAGATGATCATTACCTGCAAGGACGGTGACAATATTCCGGTGCGGGCATCGAGCACCATTTTGCTGGAAAACGACCGGCCGGTGGGGACGGTGGCCTTTTTTCAGGATTTGAGAGAGATCAAACGGCTTGAAAAAGAATTGCTCAAATCCGAGCGCCTGGCTGCCATCGGCCAAACAGTTGCCGGATTGGCCCACGGAATTAAGAATATATTGCACGGGCTCAAAGGCGGCAGCTACCTGGTTGATATTGGTATCAAAAAAAATGAATCTGAAAAGCTTAAAAAAGGCTGGGATATGATCAAGCGCAACATCGGTCGCACCTCGAATCTGGTGATGGATCTGCTTTCCTATTCCAAGGAACGCGAGCCGGAATTCGAAACCTGTCGGCCCAACCAGATAGCCGATGATGTGTGCGCGCTGGTTGAGGATAAGGCCAGTGAAAATAATGTCAAACTGGTCAAGGATTTTGATGACTCGATCGGCGAAGTGTTAATGGATCCCAATAGCGTCCACGAAATCTTATTAAATTTGATGTCCAACGCCGTGGACGCCTGCCTTTTTGACGAGGACACCAGCAAAAATTTTTGCGTCGTCTTGAAAACCATCCGTGAAAAAGATAACGTCATCCAGTTCGAGATCAGCGATAACGGTCTTGGCATGGACGATGAGGTCGTCAAACAGCTGTTTACATCCTTTTTCAGCACCAAGGGGCACCGCGGCACCGGACTGGGTTTGATGGTCACCCGCAAGCTGATTGCCGAACACAACGGCAGCATCGATGTGAAATCTCAGCCCGGCGAAGGGACGACCTTCATTGTGCGGCTGCCCTACAAAAAAAAGTAGGTGTCAGGTGTCAGTGTTCAGGTGTCAGAATCGGAGGATCTGAAGCTACAGCAGGTCGAATGCTGAACACTGACACCTGAAACCTGAAACCTGCCATTTGAGGAGGAACAACACTATGAGCAAAAAAGTTCTGGTCGTAGACGATGATCCGGATGTGCGATTGTTTAGTGTGACGGTCCTGGAGGAAAATGGTTATACGCCGTTGGAGGCCGAAGATGGTGAAAGCGGTCTTAAAAAGATTAAAGCCGAAAAACCGGATCTGGTTATCCTCGATGTATTAATGCCGCGCCAGAGCGGGGTGCGATTGTACCGGGAGTTGAAAACGTCAAAGGCCCTAAAGGACGTAAAAGTCATCATCCTTTCCGGGATTGCCAAAAAGACCTTTATGCGATCGCAGAAGGCCCTGACAGAATTTGGTGGTGAGCAAATTCCTGAGCCGGAGATATATCTGGAAAAACCGGTCGAGCCCGATGAGCTGGCCGATGTGATCAAAAAAGTGCTGGGCTGAAATTCGGTTTTATTACGTCAAACAAAGCAAGAGGTATGGTTGGCATGGAGATTAAGAAACTGCTTTTTGTGACCAAATTTGAAGAATTGGGTTTTGATGCATTGCGGTCGTTGCTCAGTTTGAGAAAAAGTGCGCTCGAGCACGTGGTGTTTGTGAATGTCATCGAAAGGGATCGGGTGGCCATGCGGCGGGGCAAAGGTTACCGGAAAGAAGAAGAGATCCGCCTGCGGGAAGCGGCCAATATCCGCTTTATCGACTGGGCCGAAAATCTCTTTGAGCAAGGAATGGAGGTCGGTGTCTACATCGTGGTCGGAAGCCTGGTGTCTGAGGTGATCAATGCGACCCGTAAAGAGGATGCCGATTTGATTGTCATCGGACGTTCGCATAAAGGGGTTCTTGAACATCTGTACTCGGGATCGGATGTGACCGAGCTGTTGCGACGGGCCTATACGCCGGTGCTGGTTTACAAGCAGCTCTCGGAGACGGCCATCTCGGTTGAAGAGCCATTTGAACGACCGTTGCTGGCCATCGACTGGTCGCCCGGAAGTCTGCGTGCCGTCGAATATATAAAAGCATTGAAGGACACCGTTCAGGAGGTCCACCTGGTGCACGTGGCTGATGAAAAGGCTTTAAAAGGATCTTCAGCCATGGCGATTCAAAAAACGCGCAAACAGGCGCGCAATAAACTGGATGACATCTGTGAAAGCTTCGAGGCGGCCGGGATCAAAGCCCGCGAGCATCTGTATATCGGCGATGCGGACGTCGAGATTGAAAAAGCAGCCAAGGACTGCCAGGCCAGCATGATCGTTCTGGGTTCCTCGGCAAAGGCCGCCTGGGTTGAAAAGTTCGTGGGCAGCACGCCCCGTAAGATTGCCGAAGAGTCCATTTATCCGACTTTGCTGATTCCGCCTGAAAAAGCAGAGGAGTGACGCCCAGGTCATTGTCAATAAAAAAGATATAGCCAGAAATTAATTTCCAAAAAATATTATTTACTGCTGGAATGCTGGAATAGTGGAATACTGGGTAAATGAAGCATCGATTTAGTATAGGGTCAATGGCAATTGCCATCATTTTCTTCAAGTCATTGCCGCAAAATACCAACCCCATCATTCCATCATTCCAACGGTCCAATATTCCAATCGGGGAATAGCCCCACATTGAGCCAGGAGGATGAACATATGGCCGTCATCACCATCTCCAGACAATATGGCGCCGGTGGTAAAACGCTGGGCAGAATGATCGCCGCTGAGCTGGGCTATGAATTTGCCGACAGCGAAATTATCGCAAAGGTAGCCGAAATGGCCAATGTTTCCACGCACTGGGTGGAAACGGTGGAAAAAGAAGCCGGCGGCAAGCTTTCGCGGTTTGTTTCCAGAATGGTGTCGAAACCACTGGTGGACAAAATCTTGAAAGGTGAGCGGGGCTATATCGATGAAACCATATACCTCGATTATCTGGTACTCATTATTGCCCAGATTGCCGATGAAGGCGATGTCGTCATTTTAGGACGGGGCAGCCAGTATATCTTAGACGACCATCCGGAGGCTTTCCATATTCTGATGATCAATTCGTTTGAAAACCGGGTGCGCTTCATGCAAAAAAACTATGACCTGTCGGAAAAGCGCGCCACGCGCATCATCAGAGGTGAAGACAAACGCCGCAAGACCCTTTATCAAAAACTCGGCAAAACCGACTATGACAACCCATTCCTTTATCATCTGGTACTCAATATGAGCAGGCTTTCGCTCCAGGAAGCCAAGCAGATCGTGTGTCATCGGATTAATCTCCAAAAGGAGTAATTACATGTGTCGTGGAAAAAATTTTTTTAGACTCTTATTTATAGGGGCGGTCTTTGCATCAATGCCGCTGGTGCTGTTCGCCCATGATTGGAATGCGCCTGAGGAAGCCGCCCAACGCCCGAATCCGGTGCCAAAGGATGCGGCTGCTATTGAACGAGGTCAAAAACTATATGAGCAATTTTGTGCCAACTGTCATGGCAAAAACGGTCAGGGCGATGGGCCTCTAGCAGCCGCTTTGAATCCCAGACCGGCCAATCTGGCAGAGCGTGCCGGGCACCATACGGATGGTGATTTTGCCTGGAAGATCGCCAATGGTCGCGGCGTCATGCCGGCTTATAAAAACCAATTGACGGAGAATCAAATCTGGGATTTAACCCATTTTATTCAGAGCTTAAAAAAATAATACCTGAGCTTCGCCGGGAAGCCTTAAATGAAAAATTATCCCGCAGAAGATGGATACTTTTTTGAGGGGTGCCCTTTTAAACGGTAGGCCACAGTTCCCTTCGGATGATCGTACCAGCCGGGGTCTTTGTCATAGGATTGCAGTTGATCCCTCACTTTCACCACTGTGAACATCCCACCCATTTCGATATTACCGAACGGGCCCTTGCCCATCATCATGGGTAACGTATTTTTGGGGCCCGGCATATGATCGGCGTGGTCGGCGTGCTCGGCCATTCCGTTTTCCCCCATCGCCATATAGCCGGGGATCATTTTGCGAATTTTCTCCTCCAGCCCTTTTTGATTGGCTCCGAGGGTGTTGGGGATATCATGCCCCATGGCATTCATCGTATGATGGGATTTATGGCAGTGAAAAGCCCAATCCCCCGGCGCATCGGCGACAAACTCAACGTCACGGGTGGCGCCCACCGGCATCAGGACAGTTGTCTCCGGCCAGTGCCCGGCCTCTGGTATCTTGCCACCGTCGGTGGCGGTAACTCGAAACGCATGCCCATGGATGTGAATGGGATGCTCATCCATGCTGAGATTGGCAATTCGTATTCTGACCCGATCATTGGTTTTGACCACCAGGTGATCGACGGCCGGAAACACTTTGCTGTTGAATGTAAAAATGTTAAAGTCCAGCATCACAGCCGGGTCCGGCCGGTACGTCCCCGGATGAATGGCCCATGTATGCAGCATGATGGCAAAATCGCGATCAATTCGCGGGCGCTCCGGATTTTTGGGGTGTACGATGAAAAATCCCATCATTCCCACGGCCAGTTGGAGCATCTCGTCTGCGTGCGGATGGTACATGAAGGTGCCGTGCTGGCGCAGCGTAAATTCATAAACATAGGTTTCGCCGGGTTTGATATGGGGCTGGGTCAGGCCGCCGACACCGTCCATGCCGTTGGGCAGAAAAATACCATGCCAGTGAATACTGGTATGTTCGGCCAGCTTGTTGGTGACCAATATGCGAACCCGGTCGCCTTCGACGGCTTCGATTGTCGGGCCGGGAGTCTGTCCATTATAGCCCCAGCATTTAACCTTCATCCCCGGTGCAAATTCACGTTCGACCGGTTCGGCAATCAAATGAAACTCCTTGACGCCGCTTTTCATTTTATACGGCAAGGTTTTGCCGTTGGGCGTTACCACCGGAGTGTAGGGTCTTGTGCTTTGACCTTGGGTAGATGGTATCTTATGGGAGTGCACTTCATTTTTTGTGGTAGTGGCGTTGGCTTTTTTCAGCAATGCGCTTCCGGTAAATGAGCCCAGTGCTGAAAGAAGGATTTGACGTCTGGTCAGCATTTAATTTTACTCCTTTTACGATGATGCTCGACTTTTATTTATTTTGTTTTACAGGTGCACGAACATCCTGTTTTGTCATTTTATTGTGAGCGGGCATATCGGGTCCTGAGTCATGTCTGCTCTGCATATGATCCGGCAGGAGGCCGCCCAAAGATCTTTGCATTTCGGCCCGAATAATCCAGTAATCCCGGATGGCTTCAAGGGACTTTTGGTAAGCCTCAAACTCCTGCTGTTTGGCCATAATCAAATCGAAAGCACCTGTCAGCATATAGTTATAATTTTTAAGCGTCAGATCGACGATCTGCTCTCTGAGCGGTAAAACAGTTTGCCGGTAATGATCAATTATATTTCGCTTCATGATCAGACGATTTCTCAAGGAGCGTACCTCTGAACGAATATCGATTGCCTGAGCCGTTAATCGGCTCTGGCTGCGACGCAGCTGTGCTTCAAGCCGGGCAATGTCGGTCTGGCGTTGATTGAAGATCGGCAGCTCGATTGCGAGATCGGGACCGGTTACCCAGGTACGATCGGTTTCGCGTTCTCTGCTGATTCCCACCTCAATATGCCCGACCCAGCGCCAGTCGATCGTGATGCCCAGGGCCTGGGCCAGAGCCTCTGTTGCTTTTCTTTCAGCGGCCAGATCGAGACGGTTTTCGATGGCCATAGATTCCACATGCTCCAGCGGCATTTCATCTTTTGGAATATCCGGCAACTGCTCCGGCAAACGCCAGTCGGTTTGAGAGCCCCACAGGCCCATCAGTCGCGTCAGATGTTCGCGTTCATCGAGCAATTCTGTTTCGCTATTTGCCAATTCCAATCGCGACTGTTCAAAATGCGCCTGCTCGGTGGCCAATTCAAGATCGCTGATATTGCCCGCCGAATACAACCGTTGCGCCAGTTCAAAAGAATTGCCGGCTGCCAGGGCAATTTCATTTCTCAAATCCCGAATCTGACGGGCGCCAAGCACCGTATAATAAGATTTTTGTACCTGGGCGACCATTTGAATGACCTCATCGGCAACCTGCAGTTTAACCTGCTCAAAGCGGATGGCGGACAGTTTCTTGCGGGCCGGCTGCATCAACACATTTAAGAAATTTTGGGTGATTCCAAACTCATAATTATTATATTCACCGGATTTGTTAGGGTAGCGGACCTGGCCAAAAATTACCGGATTTTCGAGCAGGCCGGCTTCAACCACGTCTGCCTGAGTAATCCCCAGATCTTCATACGCTGCCTGTAAGTTTGGGTTGTTGAGCAACGCTATCTGTACGGCTGTTTCCGGCTTCAGTTCACTTTTAAGCAGCTCGGCGACGGCTTCCTCCACCTCACGGTCAGCCTCGGTTTCCTGATTCCACTGAAGACGGTAATCGACGCGCTGTTTGACCAGGCCCCTGACCTCATTAAAGCCTGCCTCTTTAGGGACCTGGGCACATCCGGCTGCAAACAGTACGATACCCAAAAGCAGTCCTAAATAATTTCGTTTATATTTCAATGGTTATGCTCCTGATGCTGGTTATGTCTCTCCGTGTGATCGGGTTTCATTTTGGATTCCGAATCCGAATGGTTTTCGGTGTCAGTTTTCATGTTGTGATCCTTGTGTTGCATGCTGCTTTCTTGCGGCATGGCATGCTTCATCATGGAATCTTCGTCCGGGACTTCTTTCATATCAGCCATATTCGTTTCAAAAGGATTCTGTGGCTGGACGAATTCAGCTTCCTGTGTGTCTGGATTCGCCGGATGGTTTGCCGGCCAATCGATTTTTACCGGTTCGCTCACACACCCCATGAACAAAAACGGTATCAGCAGCATCAACGACAGCCCGAATGTGCTGTAATGTAAATTCTTCATTTATTCTAATCTCTCCGTATCTTATGGACTTTCCAACTAATTCCAGTATGCATGCGGTTTTTAATCCGCGCGAATTCACTGAAACGGTTTTTAGGGGCAGATGTCTCAAAAGCTAAATGAACGATGGCAATCTGTGAAGAATAGATCCGGTGATGCGATCTCAAAACGAAAGATGTTTAGTTTCACGTAATCAGATAGTTGCGCATCATTCCCATATCCCCGTGCTCCAAAATGTGGCAATGGTATAAAAACAATCCCGTGTAATCGGTAAAATTCGTCACGATCCGGGCGCGTTCGCCGGGCATCAGCAAAACCGTGTCCTTCCAGCCCTCATCCACGTAGCCGCTGTGAAGCACTCCGCTGCGCTTCAGAACCTGAAACTGCTTGCCGTGCAGGTGCACCGGATGGGGCATGGGCATCATCATCATTCCCATTCGTCGGTCGTCGTTGGCCAGCTCCCACACTTCGGTTGAATTCAATCGGATTCTTTCATCGGCGGCAACTTCCTGCATGCGAAACGTGCGTCCGTTGATCAGGCCGTGCATATGTCGCATGAAAAAAGAAAACTGCCGCGGGTTATCCGCGTTATCCGTATCCTGCAGCTGATGGCGTTCGATCTCTGACAGTTTCCGGGGAAGGGAGCGGGTTTCTGTTTCTTGGGTGGCCACATTTATTTGTAAAACACCGAAAGGTGCGCCATTGGGCAACATCTCGCCTGCCGTCATGCCCCTGCGCGGTCCCAGGGCACTTCCCTGCATGGCGGGCTCAAAATACTTGCTGACCAGCTCCAGCGATGTGCCGACCGGGTATCGGCTGAAATCCGCCCACAGCTCGATGCGTTCGGCCGGGCCCAGGACGACATATTTTTTATCAATCGGTTTTTCGAGCAGACCGCCGTCGGTGGCAATGACGGTCAAGGGGGTGCCGTCGCTCCAGGCCAGTTTGTAGATACGCGAGTTGGAACCGTTTAAAATGCGCAGTCGATAGGCTCTGGTGCTGACTGAAAGCGTGAAGTCGGGCCGGCCGTTCACGCAGATGCTGTCGCCCAGCATACCGGTCATGCTGTCGTGCATGCCGCGCGGTAAATACACCAGCTGGTTGTCGCGATTGAAGACACGATCCTGGATGACGAGCGGAATGTCCAGCCCCTTATCGGGTAAATTTAGTTTGTCTTCTTCAGCATCGGTGACCAGAAACAGCCCCGCCAGTCCGCCATAAACCTGATGGCCGGTGCGACCATGTGGATGGGGATGATACCAGTAGGTACCGGCGCGGTTTAAAACGTCGAATTCATAGGTAAAGGTCTCACCCGTGGGAATGACATCCTTGGGATGACCATCCATGCTGGCCGGCACGTGCAGACCATGCCAGTGGATGATGCTTTGGGCCGGCAGGTCATTTTTAAAATGAATGCGGACTTTCTGATGCCGGCGGACGCGGATAACAGGCCCCAGAAAAGATTGGTCCAGTTGCATCAGATTGCCGGGATCGCCTTTGATCACCTGCCCGCTGTATTGCCAGACCGTTGTGGGACGGCCCGGTAAAATTTGCACCTCTGCGGGTTTCGCCCTTAAAGCCAGCTCTACATCCGGCGAAAAATCGCTTGTTTTGGACGCTGCCGATGCGGATTTTGCAAATGGCAGTCCACTAAATTTCAACACACTGGCGGCCCCTGCGCCGGCCAGATACAAAAATTGACGTCGATTGATCATATGTTAAATCCTTTTAACTGGAGCAGATCGCGCGCTGAAGACCACCCTTTTGACGATAGGGTTCAACGCCTGTTTTGAACCCATGCGGTTTGCCAGGTGGCGCATCAAAAAAACAGCGGCAACCAGCCCGGTTAACGTAAAAAACGCCATTCCCAGCGATGGGTTCAAGCCGAGCGCTTCAGACAGCGGATTGGCTGAAAAAGCACCGACGAAAATCCCCAGAACCGGCAGAAGATAAACAATGGCGGTGCCTTTGAGTTTTGTCCCGGTGCTAAGATACAGCTCGACTTCATCGCCCTTTTTTGCCCTAGCTGTATTTTGAGCTTTGACCAGCATCTGGTCGCCGCCCTGGCTCAGGCAATGATGGCGGCTGCCACAGCTGGAACAGGCACCGGAGCGCTTTGTCTTAACCCAGGCCCATCCCGGCTCCACTTTTTCAACAATACCGCGCTCTGCAGACATTTTTTGCCTCCTAAGCATGTTTGAGCAAAGAGCATGCCGGAGATAGTCAGTCAGAAACAATATCCAAAGGTTTTTTCCTAAGTTATGAACGAAAGGTCGCTTTTCAAGCCGGTTATGTATTTATAATCATTGATTTACGGATAATCATCCATTTTTGGATTCTCAACTGTAGTGTCTAAATAGAAGATAATCGCTTAAATTAATGACCTTAAAAGGCAGGTTCGAAACCAAAATCCGCATATTTTTTATACGGCTGAATGCAAAATCTGGATACTTTTTACTCTGCGTTTCGTCCATTATCGGTACCGGCAGCCACTTGATTCCGATGGCCGAAAACGGTTTTCGCCCGCGGGCTGCAGAAAATATCCGGCCAATTCTCGATACAATTTAATATATAATAGAATGTAACGTATTAAAAATATTTTGATTTATGCAGGTGCTGCCGGTTGACAGCTACCACTATGTGGTATATTTTAGATCCTAAATGATAATCGTATTATGAATTGTATTCAAGGTGGTGGTTGCCGGGCTTGCATTTAAAGCCCTTTTTGCTGCGAGAACAATAGTGCGTCGAAACCGGGCTCCGACAGGGGTGCTGAATTTTGAATACATAAAAAACTGCTTCTGCCCGGAATCACGGGGAGTGCAAATTTCGAAGCTCTGCATAGAAGCGGATGCATCATAAGGCGGCATCCGGACGGAGGTCTGAAGAATGAAGCTTAACGCGGAGCGACATAAACAGAAGCATACGTGGTTTGCTGTTTTTGATTCAGGGCATCTGATTGAAAGGAAGCTCATGCCTCGATTGAGGTGTGGGCTTTTTTTGTTCCTTTAATCGGAATGCTTGAATGCGCAAAATGGTTTTGTAAAGACGCTAAAGGGTCCACTCGGCCTGAGAAATCAGGCTTTGCTAATGAAGGAACCAGCAAAATGGTGGCTAAAAAGATAAATTGCTGGGAATTTATGAGATGTCAGAGAGAGCCGGGAGGTGCCAAGGAGACAGAGCTAGGCACCTGCATCGCAGCAATCGATTCATCTTATGAAGGTATCAACACCGGCAAAAATGCCGGGCGCATCTGCTGGGCGGTGGCCGGCACCTGCTGTGAAGGGCAAATCCAGGGAACCTTTGCCGAGAAGCGCGATTCATGCACCGAGTGTCCGTTTTACAGGTTGGTTCAGGAAGAAGAGGGCACTTCGGCTGCGAATCACAAGCTGTTAAATTATTTTTCGGAAGATGAAAAAAAGCGTCTGGCCTCCAGGATGACGCGCAAAAGGATTGAGGCCGGCGACCGCTTCATCACCCAGGGAGACGTGCAGCAAACAGCCTATATCATCCAGCGGGGTGCCTGTTTGCTTGTCGTTGAGAAAGAAGGGCAATTGCACCCGGTTGGCCACCTTGGCAGAGGTGATATCGTCGGTATTCGATCATTTCTGACCGGAGAACCCCAGAGTGCGCACGTGGAGGCCGAAACCGCCATGGAGCTCTGGGCTCTGGACAAAGATTTATTCGACAATATCTCCAAAGAAGATCCAAATCTGCTTGAATTTCTAACAGAGCTTGTTGCCAGTCGGTTCGATTCCAAAAGGCCGACGGCCGATCGGGTCATCGGTAAATACATGGCGACGGATATTATCGGCCGCGGCGCATACAGCATTGTTTACAGGGGCATCAATACCGATCTGAGCATGCCGGTGGCCATCAAAATGCTCAGACACAATCTGGCGATGGACCCGGACTTTATCAAGGGCTTCCGAAACGAAGCCAAAACCATTGCCGGCTTGAAACACGATAATATCCTCAGGGTATACGATATTGAAGAACGCTTTGGCACCGTATTCATTATTGAAGAGTTGATCGAAGGCGAATCCCTGGCGAGCATGTTAAGGCGGCTGAAATCCATACCCCCCAAATTGGCCGTCAGTTTTCTTATTCAGCTGTGCTCCGGCTTACAGTATGCCCACAAAGAGGGCATCATCCATCGTGACATCAACACATCCAACATCCTGGTGCGGCAAAGCGATCGGCTTAAAATACTCGATTTTGGCCTGTCGTGCCCAATCGGAACGGAAGATTTTGCATCCCCCGGGACGATGGCTTACATGGCGCCGGAGCAAATCGAAAGCGAGCCCATGGACCAGCGCACCGATATTTATGCCACGGGTATCACGGCCTTTGAAATGCTTGCAGGTGAAAAGCCCTTTTCGGAACCGGATGCCCAAAAGCTGATTGACCTGCATCTCAATCGCGGCATACCGGACCCGGCCGATAGGGTCCCCGGCATCCCTGAAGAACTGCGGCAGTTTATCCTGAAGGCCAGTGAGCGAAATCCCGATCGCCGCTATCAAAGTGCAGCCGAGGCTCTGGTTGACCTTCAACAGATGGCCCATAAACTGGGTATTGCCAGCAATCACCCGGCTGACCGAAAAATGAATATGACCAGTCTGTTTATGGTTTACAGGGAAAACCAGCAGCCGGCCGTCAAGCTCCTGATGGAAAGATTGCGGGCTCAGGCCAAAGAGCTGGGTATTGATTTAAAATCGGCAGACCTCTCTGATTTGTAATTTTTTGAGGACTGGTGCGTAAATTTATTGATGCAAGGAAAATATCATGGACAGGCAACAACAATCCCGTCGGCATAGCCCGAGAACCTTTTTAGATCCACCAGAAGTCGGGATACTCTTTCTGGAAGAAGCCGGTTACGTGCCGGGCACCGTTCTGGCCCGGCCGCCCAAAAAGCTGTTTGTCGATCTGATGAATCGCAGCGACGAAGGTGTAGCGATCCGGACTGAAAGAAAAATTATGCCCGCCACAGTTTTTTATCTCAGCGCCTATAACAGGGCAAAAAGAAGATGGGATCTTTTTGTGGGTGAGGCAAAATGGACCTTACCGGCCGAAGAAAAAGACTCCAGGTATAAATTGGGTGCTGCTCTAAAGCAAACTCAGGATACCAGCGGTTTATTTGGAGATTCCCTTGATAAAAAAATGCCGCTGGCATCGGATTATCAATTCTTCCGGAAAACGGATTTGCTGAAATCCATATCGCGGGATTCAGTTTGTCCCATACTCAATTGTTTAACGTTTAAGCACGTCAAGGCGGGGCAACGATTCATGACTCAGGGAGAGCCCGGTGATGACTGTTATATCATCCAAGACGGCACCTGTGTCATCAATGTTGAAAGAAACGGACAGCTTGTTCCGGTAGCCCGGCTGCAGGCAGGAGACATTGTCGGTGAGATGGCAATCATCACCGGTGAGCCGCGCAGCGCGCATGTGGATGCCGAAACCGACATGCAGCTCTGGCGTCTGACAAAAGCGCAGTTCGATGCCATATCTGACAGTTTTCCGGATTTACGCAGTTTTCTGACGGATCTGGTGACCAAATGGTTTGAAACCCGGACCATTACGGCCGAAAGAAGGATCGCCAAGTACTTGATCACCGATATTATCGGAAGCGGCGGTTACAGCATTGTTTATCGGGGTGTGCATGAAGCGCTGCGCATGCCGGTTGCCATTAAGATGATGAAACACGATCTGGCCACAAACACTGATTTTATCAAAAAATTCAGAGAAGAGGCCCGCACCATTGCCAAATTTAACCACGAGAATATCGTGCATGTCTACGATATCGAAGAGCGTTACAAAACGCTCTTCATCATTATGGAGCATCTTGAAGGCATGTCATTAAGAACTTTGCTGAAGCGCATGCTGAAGTTGCCTCCTGAGCGCGTTGTTCATTATCTGCTGCAAATTTGTGCCGGTCTTCAATATGCGCATGCGTGTGACGTGGTGCATCAGGACATCAAACCCGGCAACCTGTTCATTCTGCCGAATGACAAAATTAAAATTCTTGATTTTGGTTTGGCCTCTCCATGCGGCATAGAGAGTCATTTTACGGGAACACCCTTTTATATGGCCCCCGAGCAAATCGATTGCCTGCCCGTTGATGCCAGAACCGATATCTTTGCTCTGGGGCTGACGGCTTATGAGATGGTGACAGGCCAAAGGCCTTTCGCGGAAGAGGATGCCTGGGAAGTCATGGACCTGCGTTTGAAACAGGATATACCCGACCCGGCAGAGCTTGCACCGGACATACCTGCGGCACTCAGAAAATTTATACTGAAAGCCTGTGCGCGGGATCTCGATCAAAGATATCAAAATGTCCCTGAGATTATCAAGGATTTGCAGCCACTTGCTGAAGACCATAGGCCGACATTTAAGGACGATATTTCTGCCAACCGCAAAATGGCCACCATGTTTTTGCTTTACAATGACGAGCACCAGCCGGAATTGAACCGGATGATGGAGGACTTTTGTGAGAAAGTAAATCAATTGGGGGTTTCCTGCCGGGCGGCAGATTTTAAAGAGATATTAGGATAGATCGGATTAACACGATCCGACTGATCGATCTTTCATGATTTATACCTGCTCGCTGCGCGGTTTCAAGAACCACCTTCAAACCAACGGAATCCAGGTGGGTCCGCGAGGCCCCGCACCAGCGCGGGACTTCAAAACCCATTCTTTGACATCTTTGAGCTCAGCGGGCGGGTGTCTAAACTTTAGTGCACGTTGTGGATGTAAAATATTTAAAGGAGAAAACAATGAGTACCGCACATACAACAACAAAAGTATCGGCGGACGATCTGCGTGAGGAAGTCAGGAAGGAATATGCCGAAGTCGCCCTTGATCCGCATA
>Ga0209536_100005160_pt1 | contig 20414 bp, 14 predicted proteins | sample DeeMarSeWOR28_12_FD_187461 | JGI IMG/M metagenome (GOLD analysis project Ga0209536, IMG submission 187461) | Marine sediment microbial communities from White Oak River estuary, North Carolina - WOR-2-8_12 (SPAdes) (version 2) | ecosystem: Environmental > Aquatic > Marine > Intertidal zone >...
TATCACTGGCTGCTACCCCATAATTACCGATTTCATCAGACCATCCTGCATCAAGACCACCAATGGGCTCAAACTCATCTTCATTTTGCCGTGCTGCACCAAATGTTCCGCAGGCTACGCGCTTTTCGCCATTAACAATCGCTCCTACAATGGGGGCCATTGTCCAGCGGTAGGTAATGCCTGATCCCGATGGAAATTCGTAGCATAATCCATCTGTTTTTTCATACCCCAGTGTGGCTGAATTTCGGATTCTCGCTGTCACATTGCCGACATTTAATATAGACCGCTTTCTATGTTCTGCTCCTGAGGGTTTTTGCAGAGACGCATCAATTTTTTTATATCCTCTTTTTTCAGCCAGGGAATTGTAATATTCTATTTTAGTCATATAGTTTTTTTCCACCTGTCGCATTTGGGCGGATAAAGGAGCAATTGCTGTCGACAAGAACAAAAAAATGATCAACCATTGTGAATAACTGCTAGTTTTCATCATATATCTCCTTTTTCACGAATTAAAAGACGACCTGCATGCCCAGTTCAATTTGTCTGGGAGGACCAATCCAGTGGGGTCGATGCTGATCTTCGCCCGAGGAATTTGGATTAGCGGACTCATCAGGTTTACCTGTTGAAGTAAATACTTGCAAGACATTTCGTTTATCAAATAAATTCCAAACATCAGCATATAAAATTTGCTTAAATCCAAAGAAATGGAAATCTTTATTTATTCGAACATTCACACTACCTATCCAGGGTTTTCTCGCTGAGTTCACTTCACCGAGATGCTTGCCCCGGGCATCTGTCGGTGTATATGGCAGCCCACTACCAAACGTACCAAGGATATTTATACCCCAGTTATCCACCCAACGGAGGTCAAACTGGAAGTTTAGACGGTGGGGTTGATCCCATTCTAAGGTTACCGTTTTTTTGGGCGGAATTTGTTGCGTTATCTGGGAATTCACTAACTCGGTTTCGTGTGTCGTCCATTTATCCGCATTACCTGTGGCCTGTGAATAGGTGTAGTTTATAGAAAAACTGTAATGACTGGAAAAGCGCTTTGAGATACCAATTTCGATACCTTTTGAATTTGCATAATCCAAATTGGAAAACATTTGATAGTCTTTTGGATTAGCCCGGATATAACTGAGCGCGATATAGTCATAGATATCTTTATAAAACATCGTCAGATATCCGACGACATCCTGAGAGAAAATAAAATTTGAACCAAATTCGTAAGCGATTGTCGTCTGCGGTTTTAAATCAGGATTTCCAAAACGTGGTATAAAACCGATAAGAGGATTGACAACCCCTGCCGGATCCAGATAATTGAATCTGCTATATAGAAAGTTAAAATCTGGAAACTGGAAAAATTGCCCATAGGCAAAATGCATTTTAATTGTTTCACTCACCGGGAAACCAAAACCGATCCTGGGACTCAGATGATATTTCGCTTCTGTGGGAACGCGTTTGGTAGGCTCATTCATATCCGGTGAATATTCACTTTTCGGATCAAGATAATCAAAACGTAAACCGGCATTCACCACAAAATCGTCAAACTCCATTTTATCCTGGGCAAAGAGAGAGGCCTTGAATGGCTCTTCTTCATAATGCGTTTCACCATATTCAGGTTCGTTTACAAAGGGTATATAGTCTTCTTTAATGAAGTATTCTTTATATTCAAATCCCACTTTTATCAGATGATTTTTATGGATCTGGCTGGTTATATCACCCAGAATTGAATACTCTTTTGTTGTATAATCTCTGAACAAATTGTCATCTGAAATAACCCAGATACTATCTCCACTTTCATCCTGAGACCAGTAGCCTCCATAGAACTCATAATTGGATGTCCCATCAAAGGCATCAGGCGAGAGGATTGGTACAATGATATTATCAAGATCATCATGCAATTTGTGCTGATAATTATAGTCGAAATAGGCGGCTTTGAGTGTATAGAATGTTTTTTCGCTAACAGAATGTGTAAAAGCAAGTCTAAATAAATGACTTTTGTTATAGTCAAAACCAATGTGATCAGGGATTTCTTTGAACAGGTGGTCATAGAACCGTTGCTTTTGGTTCAATCCCGTGTAGCCTAACATAATCTTTACATTTCTTAAGGGATTAATGACGATATTTCCGGTGTATCTTTCCCGGCGATCCATTGTTGTAAACTTATGGTTTCGCTGTATCGGATTACCATCAATGTCTTCAACATTCGATGTCGCTTCATGGAGATATGTTTTTGTATCCAGATAATCCATTCCGATAAAGAAAGAGGCAACGTTCTTCAAATACGGTAATGGTCCATGAAGGCTAGCTGCAGTTCTGATGGTTCCATTATCATATTCCTCTATACCAAAACCATCAGAGCTAACCCTGGCCGACCCATGCAGTCTATTAGATCCTTCTTTGGAGACCATATTTACCACACCTGACATGGCTTCACCATATTCTGCATTGAATGTTCCGGTGATGAATGACAGATCCTGGATCGCGTTTTCCGGCAAATCTGATGCCTGACCACCCAAGAGCGGATCCCTCACATAGAAACCGTCAATCATATATAACAATTCATTCGAGCGACCTCCCCGCACATGAATTGCTTCCGGTTCATCTGTATCATGGGAACCCTGTCCAAATACTACCAATCCACCCGAATAACCGAGCACTTCATTTGCTGAATTAACTGGCATCGTTGCTATCTGCTCTGCGGTAGTGATCGATTGAGAAAAGGTTTCATCCCTCTGTATTAATGGTTTTTCAGCAGTAATGGTGATGGTTTCTGCCTCAAGAATTTCAGGTTCCATCTCGAAATGTACCTTTGTTGTAATATCTGCACCAATTTGCACATTTGTAATGACTACTGTCTTGTAACCGATCATTGATGCAGTTACCGTGTATTTACCGGGCGCTATATTGATGATAAAATAATCACCATCCAGATCTGTTGACGCCCCTTTTAATGTTCCTTCTATAATGACATTCAGACCGGCCAGTGGTTCACCTGTCTCCTTGTCAACAGCCACCCCGGCAATTTTTCCTGTTGTACCCGCTAATAAAAAACCAGATAAACAGACTAACAAAAACATAACCTTCACGAGTTTGTACTGCATTTTAAGTCTCCCTTCTTTGCCTGCTTTGCAGTTTGTGACAAAATTAACGTGTAACATCCGGTGGGAATTTTAATTGTTATTTATTGAAAACCGGATATAGCTTTTCAAACTACATCTTGGGATAATGATAGATTAAAATATAAAGGAAAGACAGCGAGGTTGTGTGAATGGTATATTTTACTTAGTAAAGAGCCATTTTTATTGAGTAAACAGTGAGCGTAAAAAAACAATCGCGATTAGATAGGGCTGACGTATCGTGAAAGTAAATGTTTTCTTCGCCCTCGGGAAACCGGCGCGATCAGACCGTTAAACATCACAACACAACCACCGGTTGCTTCGGTTTCACCGCTATGGTTGGTCCTGTGATATTCTTTTATATTATTCAAATTAACAAGATAAGATCTGTGCACCCGTAAAAAGTTGTAAGGTTCCAGGAGTTTTTCGAACTCCTTTAAAGTTTTAGATACGACCTCTTTCTTCACCGTATCAACAAAATATATTTCTGTATAGTTACTCTCAGCCTTACACAGGGCAATATCATTAATTGAAATGAATATCAGGCCGTTCTCTGTGGGTATCCCCATTTTATCTGACTGAATGTTCAAACTTTGATATTTTTCAAGCAGCCTGGCTAGCTTATTGCCCAGTGTAGATTCAGAATCTTTAGGATTTCTTTGAATGATATTTCTGGCCTTTTCAACAGCATTTTGTAATTCTTCAACGTCAATTGGTTTTAACAGATAATCTAATGCATTTTCTCTCAGAGCCTTTATCGCATAATCACCATATGCAGTAGTGAAAATGACTTCAAAATTTATCTCTTTCAATTTTGACAATAACGAGAAACCGTCTCCGCCAGGCATTACAATATCCAAAAAGATCAGATCAGGACGATATCTATTGATGACCTTTATTCCGGCTTCTACCGATTCAACATCAGCAATTACCTCAACATCATCACAATATTCTTTAAGCAAATTATTTAAAAGTTTTCTACTTTTTTCTTCGTCATCAATTATTATCGATCGGATCATTTTCTAACTTTTCTGTGTTTAGTTGATTTTATGACATCTCTACAATGGGAACACGTATAGAAACTTTTGTGCCTGTCAGGCCTTCGTTTTCCTCTGAGAGATCTGTTATTTCTAGATTATGATTATTTAATTGCCCAAGATTGAGCAATTTAATGCGATCTTCTGTAATACCCATTCCGAGAGACCTATTTTTCAAACCACTTTTGTGTTTTAATTCCAGTGAACGATTAATTCCAATGCCATTATCTTCAATCGTATATTTTATCTCATCCTTTTCTTTCACCAGGCTGACTTTTACACGGCCGTTGTCATTTTTATTCTGGATACCGTGCTTAACCGCATTTTCTACGTAAGGCTGAATTAATAAATTTGGGATCATCATTTTTGGTGTATTAATCGAAGGATCTACTTCAATTTCATAATAAAATTTATTTTCAAACCTGAGTTTCTCAAGTTCTAGATAAAGACGTAATGATTCTAATTCTTCTGCTATTGAGATAATAGATTTATCAGAAAACTCAAGAGTCAGACGCATGAGTCGCGCAAATTTTGAAAGGTAAGAAAGAGCCATTTTCTTTTCATTCGCCGATAAAAAATATTGTATGGAGTTAATTGTATTAAAAATAAAATGTGGATTCATTTTTACCCTGAGTGCCTGAATCCTAAGTTCCGTTAACTTTTCTTTAATTTCGTTGTTCTTTTTCATCCTGTGTTTTATTCCAAAAATGATGGATAAAAAGAGCGCACTGCTGATCAGAAATATTAGCACCCGAAACCAGGCCATCTGCCAAAATGGAGGGATGATTCTAATTTTTAAAGATGCGCCCTTTGTATTCCAGACACCGTCACTATTCGATCCTATGACTTTAAATGTATAAGTTCCCGGATCAATATTTGTGTAAACGGCAGAATTATTATTTAATGCATGTACCCATTCTTCATCGAATCCCTCCAGTTTATGTAAATACTGATTTTTTTCAGGATTGGTAAAATCCAATGCAGAGAATTCTATCGTAAAATACTTATCCTCATATGATAAAGTAATCTCATCTACTTCGCTCATATTTTTATGGGTTACAATACTACGCCCATAGCATTTAAAATCAGTGATAACAACTGGTGGCACATATTTATTGCTTGAGATATTATATGGATCAAATATAATGACACCATTTATCCCACCAAATGCAAGTTCACCAGAATTTAGTGCTGCAGTTATATTAGGGCCGAAAGCCGAACTCTGTAGTCCATCCTGATTACTGAAATTATGGAATACCTCATTTTGAGGATTAAATTTTGATAAACCACTATTTGTGCTCAACCATAAATGCCCGCTGGTATCTGCAAGTATACCATTGATGACATTGTTCGGCAAACCATCTTTCTTACTATATCTTTTAAACTTTTCGCTGTTCCTATCAAATTTATTGAGACCAAATGCTGTACCAATCCATAAAAAACCATCTTTGTCTTCACATATACTGTAAATCTTATTATTACTTATACTCTCTTTATCATTTAATTCAAATTGATATTGGGTAAAGGTGCGGGTTTCATTTTGATTTTTATCCATTTCAATGGTTACCCTGTTAAGGCCATTGTATGTACCGACCCAGATGACCTTATCTCGACTCTCGAATAAAGTCAAAATATTGTCGTGACAGATGCTCTGGCTATCAGAAGGATCATGACGATATCTTTGATAACTGGTTTTTGAGGAATCAAGGTTTGTCAGCCTGTATAATCCTTTTCCTCCTGTCCCTATCCAAATACCGCCAGAATGATCCGGTAGCAGACTCTGAATGAAGAGATTATTCTCTCTTGGCTGATTTTTTGAAGTTCCAATAAGGTGCTTTCTGATCCCGCTCTCACTTATTTGGAATAATCCTTCATAAGTGCCTACCCACAACGATCCCAACGAATCTTCTATCATGGAAGTAACAATATTTGCATTCAAACGATCGGGATCCTCAGAATCAAAGGTAAAATGGTGGAATTCTGAATTGTCCGGATCATACCTGGTAAGACCTGCTCCCAGCGTCCCAATCCATAAATATCCATTACGATCTTTATAAAGTGATCCGATATTATCTGAGCTGAGACTATTGAGATCAAAAGGATCATGTCTAAAATGTCTGAACCGATTGGTGTAATATACATACTTATTGATTCCCCCTTGAAAAGCACCAATCCAAAGCACACCCGATTTGTCTTCACAAAGCGCAGAAATTTGGTCGCTGCTAATTGTCCTTTCATCATACTGTGCGTGCTGATAGAGCATGAAATTATTTTTCTTTCTATCATACCTATTTAATCCCGAATATGTGCCAATCCACAGGTTATTGAAACGGTCCTCTTCAAGTGACCAGACAAAATCACTAATCAATCCCCCTGATTTTTTTCTGAACTCTACAAACTGAACAGTTTCTGGCTTAATATCGATCTGTTCAGGGCAGATAAGTTTAATCAAACCCTGACCCCAGGTTGCCAGCCAAATCGTGTATGACCTGTCCTCAAATATAGATATAATATTATCTTTTCTGTTTGATAAGCGTATAAACATATCTTTTTCCAGATCATAGATATATAATCCCTTTCCAAAAACACTTATCCACAATCGCCCCATATGATCGACCAATATCGATCTGACAAAGGTAAGCTGTCTTTCGTATATTAAATTATCACTATAAAAATATCTGGATATTTCCACCGAGTCTTTATCATTAGCGCTTAAGAATCTCAATCGATTTAAACCATTAGATGTTCCAACCCAGATATTTCCTTCCACATCTTCCTGAATACTCCAGACAGAATTATTACTGAGGGTTGTCGAATCAGACTCCAGATGGATAAATTTTGTAAACCCTTCCATATCACGATTGAATTTGTTTAAACCACCCTCAATTGTTCCAACCCATATGACGCCTCTGCTATCTTCAAAAAGAGAAATGATCTCATTTGTTGAAATAGAATGTATATTTTCCGGATCATGTGTATAAATCCTATACTGCGTTCCATCATATCTAACCAAACCTGATAATGTACCGAACCACATGTATCCATAATGATCCTGGAGGATGGAGTAGATGTAATTCTGTGGAATACTATTCTCAAAATCCAGGTGCTCAAAGCGTATGGTATTATCCTGAGCACGAACGGTCCATGCACAAAGAAAGTTAATTAAGAGGTATACTTGAAATAGCTTCATATCACTATATCATTTTGAGAAAAAAATAACAAAATTATATATAATATAAAATCACACTTGGATTTTTTTCGAAGACCATCCCACATCCCGGTATATTTACATAACGAGGATAAAACTGAATTAGTTTCAATAAGCATCATATGACATTTCTTTCTAAGAAAAATTCCTTTAAGAATAAGTATCAATTGTAATAATAATTTTAATGAAATATTTTAATGGGAAGGCTAATCTGGGAAGAATAAGTAGTATTAAAACGAATTCCATATGGAATTCATTTAAAGTCCCAGTAGCGACGTGATTAATCACATCGCTACAATTGAAGGGATATATGTAACAATGTTTTTACCAGCTACCGGATGAACCGCCTCCACCTGATGAACCGCCTCCGCCTGAAAAACTGGATCCGGAACTGAATGAACTACCAGAGCTCCAGGATCCACCGGATCCACCCGATGCAAAGCTAAAACCACCGATCGAGGCTTTTCCTTTTGTTCGCAGATCCGTTTTCGCTTTTTTGTACCAGTTTGTATTTTTTAAAATCAGTTTTAACAATGGAAAAGCAATTAAATATGTAACCAGACAGATAAGAGCACCACTGGTACCAACAACAATGATGGGAAACATCGCCCAAAAGGGAATCAGAAATAAATAAAGAAACCAACCGACACCCGGTGTGAGGATGCCGATTATCGTAAACAAGCCGATAATACCAAAAATGAAAGCCCCAATAAGGATGCGCTCAGAGATTGACATATCCGGCCCATCAAAATTCAAGAATTCCTCTTCTCCGGATTCAGACGTATTATCGTCCATCGCTGGAACCTCGCCCCCTTCCAGCACTTCGACAACAGCCATTGTGCCCTCAGAAATCCCTCCATCAAAGTCGCCATTCTTGAATCTGGGAGTCATAATTTTCCGAATGATACGCCCTGCCATTGCGTCCGTCAACGTTGATTCAAGACCATACCCAACCTCTATACGCATTTGACGGTCATTAGGAACAACTACAATTAATATGCCGTTATCCTGTTCTGCCTGTCCAAGTTGCCATGCTTCAAAAACATTGACGGCATAATCTTCTATGCTTTCTCCCTGAATTGTTGGAATCGTTAGAATTGCAATTTGATTGCTGGTTCGATCCTCATGCTCCTTCAGTTTTTCTGTCAGTGTCTGCCGTGTTGATTCGGAGAGAATTTGAGCATTATCGTTTACACGACCGGTAAGGTATGGAATATCTGCTGAGAATAGGTTTGAAGTTATCAAGACCACTAACAGTGGTAAAACGTATATCAATCTCGTTTTCATACGCCCTTCTCCTCTATGATATCATCGGGTAATTCATTTTCACCCGGTTCTAATTTAATTGACCCAAGATTTTCGGATATCTTCTCAAGACCTGCTTTAAACGCCTCTTTTATCTCGCCCCGTTTAAGAAATGGTGTCATTTCGTTAATAATACTATAAACCTTATCCGGTTCAAATCGTTCACGAAGACCTTTGTCAGGTACGATAACCACTTTCCTCTCAAAGAGACTAACCAAAATTAACATTCCGATACGGTTAGAGGTTCCGAATACCTCTCTGGACAAAAACATAGATTCCGCATACTGATGCACCTCCACTTCAGACCGTTCTTCGGATAAAAACTGCCTGGCAAATTGAGGCCATATGAGCGTCAGAAGTGCAAGAATTGCGCCACCGCCAAGAGTTCCTACGACAGCTACCAGACCTGTGATGGTTGGATCCCAACCATATGTGAGTAATTGCCATATTAGAACGAACAAACCGGCAATCGATGCACCCAGGGCAAATGCTTTCCAGGGAATTTCTGCATAGACATCACTGCGTTGGATAACTGCCAGAACAATTTGTGTACTTGTTTTTTTCTCCACATCTGCAATAAGGCCATTAATTTGTTTTACCTCTTCATTAGATAGAGTCTTCTTCATTTTTAAATCCTTGTAATTAATATCTAGATGTATCTGTTCAACTACTATCTGTTCTCATTGTAACATTCAGTATTTCTGAACCTGATTTGTTGTTTGTATGTAATTTAACGAAAAGTATTTAAAAATTATTTATTAAAAAGTGTTTATCTGGGCAGAGTTGCGCTGCGGCCGCTATCTACATAATGATCTAACTGCGACTTAAGCTCTTTGACGATTTCTGGTTGTTCAAAATATAGATTGGTTGTCTCTCCGGGATCGCTTTTTAAATTATAAAGCTGCCCGGGTGCATCCGGTGCTAACTCAGGAAGGGCATACTCCTTCATCCCCCATTCACCGCCTCTTTCATAGTTATTTCCACCGGATCCCTGGTGATCGAGATACTTCCAATCGCCTTTACGGATTGCCAGATCAAGATGTATTGTCTGATGTAAGGTATACGCTCTAGCTCTGTCTGTTTTGCCCAATAGAACCTGAAGAAAACTATAACTGTCTTCTGCTGACTTTTCAGGTAATTCATAACCGATCAAATCTGCACAGGTGGCCATCACATCAGTTAAACACACCGTAGCATTACTTCTAATGCCGGCGGCAACCTTACCTGGCCACCAGGCAATCATCGGTACCCTGTGTCCCCCTTCCCAGTTATCACGTTTTACGCCCCGCCATGGATGGGCCCCGTCATGCTGGTGATCGCGGCGCATAGATTTCACTGTTGGTACTTCCGGCCCGTTATCACTGGAGATAATCACCAGTGTATTGTCTGCAAATCCGTTCTCTTTTAATCCCTTTACCAGTTCGCCAACCACATAATCGAATTCAAAAATAAAATCTCCATGGGGGCCGGCATCGGTCTTCCCTTTAAAATCTTTACCGGCAAATGAAGGGAGGTGGACAGCTTGCGTGGAATGAAAAAGGAAAAAAGGTTTTCCTTGCCTGTTCTCATTATGTTCTTTAAGAAAAGCCAAACTTTTATTCAGGAAAACCATATCGACTTCTTCATGATTAAAATCGGGGGCAATCAGACCGATACGACAATCATTTCCATAAGGATGGTAGGGCAACTTATCCCGGTCAAGCATACCGGTTGGTGGAATCGGAATGTGATCACCGTTCACAAAGGCATAAAGAAAATCAGTTGTCGGACAGCACACAGTTCCGAAAAATGTATCAAAACCACGATTTACAGGTCCGTCAGGTATCCTTCGTGAAAAATCGGCTCGTTTGACTGCCTCTAGCCCGTTTTCGTTGATCGGATTCCCTTCCTTATTAAAAAATGTCATTCCTACATGCCATTTTCCAAACATTGCCGTTGTGTATCCCTCATTTTTAAGCATTTGAGACAGCGTTAATCGCCCTTCTTCGATCAAACAAGGGCCGCCGACACCAGTAAAAACACCTTTTTGGCCATTACGAAAGGCCATCCGTCCTGTGAGAATACTATAACGTGTCGGCGTACAGACTGTAGACGGACTGTGGGCATCGTTGAATAACATTCCTTCGCTAGCCAGTTTATCCAGATTTGGGGTTGGTACCTTTGATTTAGGATTATAACAAGCCACATCACCATAGCCCAAATCATCTGCAAGAATAAAGACTATATTTGGATGAGATTTATTCTCAAACTCTGCTGATGACAGGCATGATATAATCATTAAAGTGAGTATCAATACAATAACTGTATTCATCAAATACCGTCTTTTCATCCTTCCCTCCATTAAATGACTATTCAACAAGGACAGATTGGATTCCCGCTTTCGCAGGAATGACAATACAGGTTAAATAACGATTCATTAAATATAAATTTGACATTTGACATTTGACATTCTCAATAAGTATTATCTTTTTCAACACGAAGATCTTTAGTCGTAGTGCGTTGAGCGAAGAGTATAAAGCGTGATTTGCTTGATTCGCAGCATGCCCTACGCCTTACGCTTTACGAAAAAAAATCGTGCCCTTTGTGTTAAAAAATACTGTCTGAAATCCGTACCTAATGAATAATAGAAAAATGTTTTAGTACCCGCAACGCTCTTAGTGTATTCCAACGGCTCGGTTTCCCGGCCTCCTCCATATCGAAATGCCGCTGTCCGGGATAAGGAGCCTGCAACAACCAGGTATTATCTTTTTTTCTTCTTTTTAAGAGCTCATCAATTGCCGGTAGCATTTTTTCGTTAAAAGGACGGCCTGAAAACCTGAAGTAGTCCAGTGCCCTTAGTGTATCATAAAACCATCTTGAGGGATATGGCAACCTTAAGAATTTTTTATTTATTATTTTACCCGTTCTGTCCGATAGAAAGAGACGGTGATTTAGGATAAATTTCTGAGCCCTCTCTATAGCTTTTTCAATTTCTGGCAAGTGATACTGATATCCGTTTACCACATATTCTGTCAGACCCTCAAGAAGCGATAACGTTGAATGGAGAGAACTATGTTTCGCTACGGATCGATTATACAAGCAATTAAATCCACCGTCATTCAGTTGTTGTGTGAGAATAAAGTCTATGATAGAATGAATTTTAATTTCATCTGCTTTAAAATAACAGGCATATCTTAAAAACATCCCGTTGACACAAACATCACTATCCGGGATCGTTTCAGCTGGATTAATACCACCATCGATACCTTTTTCTTCAATTAATAGCATATCGATCGTTTTTTTTATTTGAGGATTCTGCGGTGAGATACAGAGATTTCGTAAATCAAGCAAGGTATAGTGTGTAGAAATCCATTTGGGTTGATAGAATTTTCTCCCCCAATGTCCATTATCATTTTGTTTAGATAAAAAAAGAGCGCCCCATCCTTCTGTGGCGATTCTATCTCTTAAATCAGGACGATCTTCAAGTAAAAGATCCCGATAAACCTGATATTGAATAGAGACATCACCTTTAAGAAGCCATTGGATTAGCTTATTATTATTCACAATTTGAACTTTCTTATAAATCATAAAAACCACTGAGGTCACTAAGGAACTTACAATAACTTATTACGAAGAAAGACTTATTATATCTAATAGAAAAGATTAGATATTTCTTAGTGAACTCAGTGGTTTCATTAAATGCTTTCGTACAAGATATTTATTTTCTGCTAGGTCCGCCCATGAGATAAAAATAGGTGGTTATCCAGTTTGCGATGATCACGACAATACCGAAGAGTACTGTTCCGATACTCATAAGCGCCCATCCGGACATGATATTCCCAACGACACATCCCCTGGCCAGGGCAGCGCCGATCCCGACCAAAAGGCCTCCAACAAGAGCGACTAACACCTCTTGTGGCGGTTTTGCCCGCAAGCGTGACTCCCCTGACAGTCTTCCGGCGAACCATGAACCTAATATTAGACTGGTTACCAGGAGAATCAACCACCATGATACTTTTTTTTGAGGTGTAGCAGTGGCAACGGCCGGAGGGGAGCTAACATTTTTTGTTATTTCTGCATCCGATTTAGTCGTATTCTCAACTTTAACCACCTTTTTCTGGTAAATATGATTCAAATTTTGTTCGGTCATCAGCAACTGGACATGTAACACGCCATGGGTAACACCCAAAGGATAGTTCCTGCCACTGATATCAGATGACAAATAGGCCGCACTTCCCAGTAAACCAATCAGTAATCCCGCTTGCCAGGGCTTCCAGGATCTCGCCAGAATTTTATTTTTGAATGATAAAGAGGAACTGCTTCTTACCCGGCCTTTATTTGACCAGAAAGCATAAATTATCGTCAAAGCCAACACAATTAAAGCAATTAACCAGAATGGCAATCCAGTAAGCGAGGCAAGGGTCACTGATCCGCCATCAGCTGATTTGATAACCATTGACTTCAAGCCTGTGTAATATGGATAGAGTGGTCCATATTCAACAAGGGCGACCCCTAAAGCAATGCCCAGAATGGCTATAATTGAAGCGAGATTGCCCGCTCCGGCCTTAAAAAGGCATCCACTGACACAACCACCGGCTAAAACCATTCCCACGCCGAAAATTAATCCTCCAACGACATAACTGCCCCAAATAAGCGGTTTTGGATTCAAAACGATCAATCCTGCCAAATCCAGTATGGCAAAACCGATCATACCGGTAACAATAGCAATCCACAACCCCCATACCTTACTGCGATCTTTAAACATGATAATTTCGCTAAATGCCGATGCACCGCACAGATTCCCTTTTTGCAGGAAAAATCCAAATAAAAAGCCAATAGGCAGGGCTGTCAAAACCCATAATTCAGTCATTATTGCTAAAACTATGATCAGAATTATACCTGCCACACTCATTGCAACATATAACTTCCAATTGGTATTGATTCCCCCATCAGCCTCAGATATAGTATCCATAGTCTCTCCTTCAGGATTAATGGTATTGCTAAATGCAACACATACATATAAAAAACATTGCAAAATGAATTCTTGCTTTTAACGCAGAGATCGCAAAGGACACAGATTTTTTTATTATTTCAGTCCCTCTGCGCTCTTTGCGGTCTCTGCGTTTATTTTACTCCTCGGGGTAAGATCAAAATAAATATAAGAAAAGGATAATGAAATGCAATGTAAAAGTAAGACAATAATTGTGAAAAATTATAAGAATACAGGTAATTAATCGAGTAATAATCATCTATTTTATGTAAAAAAAATAGAAATTCAATTTGCCAACTTCGTCACACACAAATCTTGGTAAATAACGCATACTTTAGTCAAGAGTGTACCTCACACTTCTCTACCCAAGCCCCGGGGCGGTTAGACTCACCAGGTTGAACCGCCCTTTCCTTTTACTGAAGGTTTTGAAGTAATTCCTCAGCCCTTTTTGTTTCCATACTCTGCGGGTGGTTCACCTTTAGTTTATTCCAATATTTTCGCACATCCTCAGGCTTATTAAGATTATAGTATATTATTCCCATATTAAAGAGACCTTTGGGATGTATCGGATCAATTTCCAACGCTTTTTCCATTTCAACAATGGCCTGGTCAAAGTTCCGCAGATTAAAAAAGCATACAGCTAAATCAATCTGAACGCCAATATTAGAAGCATCGAGGCTCAATGCTTTCTGATAAAACGGAATAGCTTCACCAAATCGATTGATATCAAAAAGTATGTTTCCCATCTCAATATTCAGGGCAATCGAATCAGGATTTTTAGCCAGTTTCTCAAGTTTTACCTGAACTTCTTCCGGGATTTCTAAAGCATTGGTTGAAATACTTTCTTTTTCTTCCTTCGTTTTCTGATTACTATCCAATATGAGCATAACAATAATGATAGCTACTGTAATGGCTGCAATAATCAAACCAAGGGCATGCAAAGGATTTTTAAAGGACTTGTCTTTATTGATTTTATTGTGAGTGTCTCTTTTTGCCGATTTATCAAAAACTGTAACTTTTTGCCCACATTTAGGGCAATATTTTGCATCGTTGGGGAGTTCTGATTGACAATTAATACATTTCACGATAATTATATCCTTATTTAGTAAGATTTGAAGTAGGAAGTAGGAAATAAGAAGTAGGAAGGAGAAGTTGTTTCTTACTTTCTACTTCCCACTTCCTACTTAAAGAGTTATGTATTTAAATCAATAGTATTAGTAGTTCACGCGCCGCTGGTGGCAGCCTTTATGATGATTTTTTCACCAGGTTTGATTTTGCTTGATCGTTTATTATTCAGTTTTTTTATGCTTTCTATACTCACGCCATATTTTTGTGATATATCCCACAGTGTATCCCCGTATTTAACGACATGATATGTTCCTTCAGGCAGATTCACCTCTTTTTTAGCAAAACTCTTACTGACGCTGCTCGGGCTGTAGTTTTCCGGTATCCAAAGTGTTAATTTTTGTTTAGGATAGATATGTTGGCCGTAATATAATCCATTCCAGGCCCTGATTCTGCTAGCCCGTGTATTATACACCTCGGCGATTTCTCCAAGCGTATCACCCTGTTTTACGATATATGTAATTTTCTTATGATTTTTTGGGATGACATTAGTTTTTGTTTTCTTGCGAGAGGTTGATTTTGGTTTTGATTTGTGAGCATATCGAACCTGATAACTGTAATAGTTTTTATTTTGTGGAACCGGAATCAGCAAATATTGCCCGACATAAATCATCGAACCTCTAACCTTATTGTAGTTCTTGATGATTGAGACCGTACTTCCATACTTTTGAGCAATAACGGAGAGCGTTTCCCCACTTCTCACTTTATGCCTCACCCACGATCTTTTCTTAGAGTCAGGTATTCCGGCATAGTTAGTACGGAATTTTTCCTTGGATCCCACTGGAATATTCAGGGTAAAATTTTTGATTCCCGGAGGTGTACACCATCTTTTAACGGCAGGATTCAACTCTTTTATTTCACTAAATGTTGCATCAACACATTGGGCAACGACTTCCAGGTCAACACATTCTGAGATTTGGACTGTATCCCATTGAACCGTTTGCATTTTCTGTACATAAAAACCGTATTTTTCCGGATTCTGGGCAATCAAATTCGCGGCAATAAAAGTGGGAATATAATTTCTTGTCTGACGCGGTAATCTTTTTAACTTCCAGAAATCACGGGTATTATAACGCCTCATCGTCCGTTCAACACGCTTTGGATTACAATTATATCCGGCAAGCGATAAATACCAATCCCCACCGAATCGTTCATTAAGATCTCGTAGATGCTGGGCTGCTGCATGTGATGCAAGGAGTGGATCACGTCTCTCGTCAAACCACCAGTTTGATCGTAGCCCATAATAACTGCCGGTGCCATAAATAAATTGCCATAATCCTGAGGCTCGGGCATAGGAGTATGCCTTTGGATTAAATCCACTTTCAATCATTGACAAATAGACAAGATTTTCCGGCAGATCGTACTCTTTGAGTATCGATTTTATCATCTGTTCGTACTTGCCTGATCGTTCCAACCATATGGTAAATACTTTCCGGCCCTTGGTTTGAAAATACTTTAAAGCCAGTTCCACACGGCGATTCATTTGAAGTGGAACCAAATTTGTATCTGCTCTGGATTCAACATCAATAATATCAATTCCTGTTGAATCCCCAAATATTTCCTCTTCAAAATCGGTCAGTTCTTCGCGGATTTCTTCTGCTTCCTGATCAAATACATCCTGGGCAAAGATTGTTTCATAATCATTATTGATCTTTTTTAGTAGATCATTGTACTCTTCCCACTCAAGAAGTACAGATTTCGACTCTTCATCCAGATCAGAAATAAAGGAAAATATCTTGTCATAATAAATCCGAGCCCCTATGGAATCCCCAAATTCTAAGGCACTGATTGCATGTTCATAATAAACATACATGGAATCGATAGAAGATTTTACATCTTTATCTAAATACACATTTTGAGGCTGATTTTTTTCACTAAAAGTGGGTGATTCTTTTTTATTTATTGCACTACCGGTGCAACCAATAGCCAATCCGATCACAAGAAATAATAGGTATTTTATATAGAGTGTCATATAATCCCCGTATTTTAATCGCTATCCAGATTTAGAATTTTTTATTTTTTCAATCAAGCCTGTTGTAGACCGACCCTTTACAAGCGGTATAGCGACGACTTTTCCCCCGTTTTGTTCCACCTCTTTTCTCCCGACGATTGTGTCCGGCGTATAGTCTCCACCTTTTACCAGAACATCGGGCATTACTGTTTTTATGAGATTGAGAGGCGTTTCTTCATTAAAAATTGAGACCACATCCACAGGAACCATCTGAGACATTATATATGCTCGATCCTGCTCTGAAACATACGGTCTGTCTGCACCTTTAAGTTTCTTGACTGATGTATCAGAATTTAGTCCAAGAATCAATATATCTCCCAAACTCTTTGCCTTATTCAGGTATTCAACATGACCGCGATGTATGATATCAAAACAACCATTTGTAAAAACGATCACTTTTTGTTCTTCACGCCATTTTCTAATTTCTTTTGCCAGCTCTGACCTTTTAATTATTCTGCCCAAGACATACCTTATATAACTGTTCTTTTTTGACCGGAACAATACCGACGTACTCGCAGACGATTCCCGCCGCATAATTAGCAAGTGTCGCCGCCTCTTTATAGGTACTACCCGATGTCAATGCAGCCGTAAGTGTGCTGATGACGGTATCACCTGCTCCCGAAACATCAGCTACTTCGTGTACCTTACTTTCAACATGGGTTTCTGTGCCATCAGATTCAAAGAGTGACATACCCTGAGCACCTCGTGTGATGAGTACTGCTTTTGCCTGTAATTTCTGAATCAAACTCTTTCCGGCATTACTCAGATCCTCATCATTTGAGACCTTTATAGCAAGAGCTTCTTCCGTTTCTTTTATATTCGGCTTAAAAAGGGTAACATTTTGATAATTAAGAAAATTTTTGAACTTTGGATCCACGGTAATTATCTTATCATTTTCATTTGCTTTATTAATGATTAATGAAATAAGGTTCTCTGTCAGAACTCCCTTATTATAATCCTCGAGTATAATAGCATCCACAGAACCTATAATCTCTAAAACTTTCCTACCTAGTATCTTTTCTTCATCAGGATTTAGATACGTACTGAGCTCCTTATCAACACGGGCAATATGTTGCGAATCTCCGATTATTCTCGTTTTCACCGTTGTCGGCCTATTATTAATTTTAACAACGCCATCCGCTTTTACATTACGCTTTTCAAATCTATGAATCAGCTTCTCCCCAGCCAGATCGTCACCAATCACACCAACCATTATTGCTTCGAGACCGAGTGAAGCAATGTTTAAGGCAACATTTGCTGCTCCACCGAGACGGTGAGACTCTTCTGAAACCTCAATAACAGGAACAGGCGCTTCCGGCGAAATTCTTGATACCTGACCAATAATATATTCATCAATCATAAGATCACCGACCACCATAATTCGCTTTGCGGCAAATCCATTAAATATAGCATCCAGTCGTTTTTGATCAAATTGTATCAATAAATTTCCTCTATGTTTAAATTAAACAGTAATATAACTAGTATTATGGATTATAACAACCTTTTTTTGCGCTAAGCTTATAATTTTTCAAATACTTGACTAGGATTCCTGAATAAATGTATACTCTATGAGGATGTATATTACTCCTCGATAATCTTTTCTACAATAATTTATCCTCTACAGGATAAATTATATATATCGAGATTTTTCCACAACATTTAATCTCATTCGAGGATGGAAAATAAGTGGTGTAATGTCAATTGTATTCAATATTAAAAGAATAATACCTCGAACAGGTTTTATTATTGTAGAGAATGATTTTCATAAGAGGAGCGCTTCGTGATGCGCCCCGGCAGGAATAAAAACTAATTTTCAGAGGGTTTGTTCGAAAACTTGCGGAAGATCTGATCGACGATTGTTCGTGGCCCAATATATCTTTTAACGCTATTGCCAAACATTTCCATGACACCAAACATCAGCAAGTTAAAAACACCGAGGAAAAACACAAATTTTACTATTTCATCCACGAAAACAAACTCAAAGTTAGGTAAGATGATGATAAGACCAAAACAAATACCGACGATCCAGCTCATAATCCTTAATATCAACTTAAACCTTTCCTCAACTTCATCAGAAAATTCAGGTTTTTGATCAATTTTAGAATTTTCAGGAACTCTTGATCTTTTTTTTGATTTTTTCGCCATATTATTACCTCAGTAACCTTTGCTCACGCCATTTCTTCTGGGATCACTCCAACCCGTCCATTCTGAGTTCAGTTCATCCCAGAGTATTGCTTGTACATTGCCTAAATCTTTTACCTGCTCAAGTTGATGTCCTTTTTTCTTAAGATTTTCCAGAACATCATTAGAAAAACCAAATTTTTCATATTTGACTGTATTTGGTAACCACTGATGATGAAAACGTGGTGCCTCCACAGCTTCACGGATATTCATTCCATGATCAATGACATTAGACAGTACCTGTGCAACCGAGGTGATGATAACCGATCCACCTGGTGATCCAACTGTCATAAAAGTTTTATGATCATGAACAACTATAGTTGGTGTCATTGAACTGAGCATTCTTTTTTCCGGCTCGATCGCGTTCGCTTCTCCTCCAAGCAAACCATATAAATTAGGAAATCCTGGCTTTATAACAAAATCATCCATCTCATTATTCATCAAAATACCTGTTCCATCTATAATCACACCAGAACCATAGGATCCATTCAGTGTATATGTCGTAGAAACGGCATTTCCCTGCTCGTCAATAACCGAATAATGGGTGGTTTCCATATGTTCAAGAGGGGCTGGTTTAACAACATCGGAGGACCGGGCATAATGGGGATTAATGGATTGATAAATCATCTGTCCATATTTTTTGGATATAAGTTTCTCAAAAGACACATCTATAAAATCAATATCACCCAAATATTTCGCTCTATCGGCATATGCTTGTTTTTCTGTCTCAATCCATAAATGCATAGAGTTAGAGTTGTTGTGGCCCATTACAGATAAATTAACATTTTCAAGTGTATTTAATAGTTCAGCGATTAAGATTCCACCGGAGCTGGGTAAAGACATAGAAAATATATCATAGCCACGGTATGAAAATTGTATGGGCTTCCGCCATACAGATTCATATGATTGGAGATCTTCAGCGGAAATTAAACCGCCATTTTTTTCCATCGCAGAAATCATTCTATCAGCGGTTTCTCCCTCATAAAATCCTTCCGGTCCTTTCTCCTGAATGAATCGCAAGGTTTTTGCCAGATCTTTTTGAATCAGTCTATCACCTTCCTGTAGCACTGTGCCAGAATTAGTGAATATCTCCATGGAGGACGGAAATGGTAAAAATTTACTCAAATTCTTCTCCAATGACTCCTCGAGAAAGTGATCCACAATGATTCCATTTTCGGCCAGATCAATTGCTGGTTGAATAAGGTCAGCCCAGCTTAAGGATCCTAGTCTTTCATGGGCACTGTACAATCCTGCGACAGTTCCTGGTACTCCAATTGCTAAATAGCCTGAAGTTGAGGCTTCTGCAACCACTTGCCCGTTTTCGTACAAATACATATCTTTGTCAGCAGCAAGGGGTGCTTTTTCCCTGTAATCCAGAGCAAAAATATTACCATCTGCAGTACGGGTGAGCATAAATCCTCCGCCCCCTATATTCCCTGCCTGTGGATAACTGACT
>Ga0209536_100005161_pt1 | contig 20414 bp, 22 predicted proteins | sample DeeMarSeWOR28_12_FD_187461 | JGI IMG/M metagenome (GOLD analysis project Ga0209536, IMG submission 187461) | Marine sediment microbial communities from White Oak River estuary, North Carolina - WOR-2-8_12 (SPAdes) (version 2) | ecosystem: Environmental > Aquatic > Marine > Intertidal zone >...
AATCACCTGATTTTTCGCGTCTGGCTCTATTATTATAAGCAGCTCTAATATGCTCACGGTGGGATTGAGAGGATGTAATTTTTAGTTCCCCTTTGATTCTTTCGGTACGATTTTGGATATCCTCCTTAATCGGATCATAATATCTGGGTTCAAAATTGAACCTTTTATGTTTCGGTATCCGAGAAATAGATGGAATTTTCATAAATTTGATCAATTCTCTTGTTACAAAGTAAGTCTAAAATTGTATTTATAACAAATGACTGACAAACGCAAATGAAAAAAAGTTGGCAGGTGATTATTGTGTTGTGCATGGTAGCTACAGTGGCGCGGGCAGAATTATTTTCAGGCGTTATTGTTGATTATTGGGTTGATAGTATGTACCAAAAACTTACCATCGACGAACGCGTTGGTCAGCTCATCGATCTTAGGGTGAACCCCCAACCAGACAATATCGATGCATTATTTGACATCATCAAAAATCTTCATATTGGTTCCATCACCATTACTGGAGGAAATATCGGGTCGTGTATCGAGCTGATAAATAGACTTCAAATTACCTTAAAAGTTCCAATTTATGTTACGATTGATCATGAGCATTCATTGAGTTTTCCATTTGAGTCAGCACCTCAACTACCGCTTATATCTACCTATTTGCAAGCTAACGATTTAAATCTTCTAGCATCTACTATAAACGTCAGCGCTGGTATTTACCACGAATTGGGAATAAATAGCACTTTATTTTCATCAAATACTATACGGTTCTCTGAAAATGGCCTGGATTTCAGAACGGAAACAGATAGTATTGAAAATGGTATCTTCAAGGATATTTCGCTTTTGTACTTGCAAAATAATATAGTTTACAATACAGATTTTCATTTTGATTTTTTAGAAGATTTTGCTTTTTCACCAAGGACACTGGATTCTTGGAATGTAACGATCTGGCGAGAAAAAATTAAAACAGTCGATGACGAATGGAAACGGATTAATTATCCCCAATCTGTGATCACCATCAGAACCCTGCCGGATTTCCCTGAAAATGAAGCTATTTATTTTAATAAGAAAATTGTGAGTCCTTTATTCTGGAAGCAGCTGCAATATGGAGGCATTCTTTCTTCAGATCTCGATGCTATAAGGAAAAATCATGTTAACAGTCAGGTTGAGGAGACGATCAGATCCCTGATTAAAATTGGTTCAGATAAAATTTTAATATCTTCTAACCCCGAAAAAGTCTTTGCCGCGATCATGGAAGGCCTGGATAACAGGTACTTTAGACAAATTGAAATAAAAGAAAAAGTAAAACGTATTCTCGGATTAAAATATATGGCAGGATTATCAGTGCCCAACACCATTGATAATAGCCATGCGTATACCAAGCTCAATGATCCGGAATTGTTAATGCTTAGCTATCAGGTTTATGCCAAAGCAATGAAAACAGGGGAGAAAGGTGAGAAATTGCTTCCTTTTCCCAATCTTGAATCTACTAATTTTGCCTCCCTGGTTCTTGGGTATAGCGAAAGTAAAACCTTCCAGGAAACACTTGAGAAATATGCTCCCTTTGTGCATTATATGCTGCCGTATATTTCGTTTGATCCCTATGATCTTAATATTCTTTCAGAACAATTGGTAAAATTCGAAAATGTAATAATAGGCGTTCATACCTCTGGATTTAGCGCTTTAGATTACTCCTTATTGAATTTTTTGAAGTATTTAAATGCCAATACCAATGTGGTTTTGGTTTTTCTAGGGAAGACCATTGATTTACACGAGTTTGATGGATTTGATAATCTGATTTTTGTTCATGAGGATAACCTGTTGACTCAACAAATTGCAGCACAGCAGATTTTTGGTGCTTTGGATAACAGGCAAAATATTCGACGGCTTTCTTATAGTACACCTGAAATGCAGGAAATGGATTCAAAAGTCTTAGGTAAAATAGACAGAATTGTGCAGGAGGCCATCTCCATGAAGGCTACACCAGGTTGTCAGGTATTAGTGGCCAGGAACGGTTCTGTGGTGATGGAAAAAGGATATGGCTATTATACCTATGATAGTATCATGCCGGTTGATACCAGGACGATGTATGACTTGGCATCTATAACTAAAGTCGTCGCCACCAGCCAGGCCATTATGAAATTAAGTGAAGAAGGTAAAATAAATCTTGATGCAACTCTGGGGGATTATCTGCCAGAGCTGGAAGGTTCCAATAAAGCCAGTCTGATTATTAAAGATATTTTGGCACATCAATCCGGTCTCAGGGCTTTTTATCCTTTCTGGAGAAATACCATTGAGGATGAAGATCAGACCTTGTATTATTATAAAGACAAGCCAAATGAGCAATATAATAATACGGTGGCTTACGGCATGTTTTCTGCAGAAAATCTGAAGGATTCCCTGTGGAACTGGACGATTGAAACAGACCTCAGGAAAAAATCGGATAAGTATACAAAATATGATTATAGGTATAGTGATCTAGGTTTCTATCTGCTGCAAGTATTGATCGAACGAGTTGCTCAAGCTCCATTGGATATTTATACGGATTCATTGTTTTACAGATCAATGGGTGTGAGTACACTTACTTTCAATCCTTTATGCAAATATCCACTAAAAAGAATTACACCTACAGAACAGGATACAGAGTTCAGGCATGTACTTGTCTGGGGGACTGTTCATGATCAGATTGCTGCGATGAAGGGGGGAGTTTCTGGTCATGCCGGACTTTTCAGCAATGCCCATGATATTGCAAAAATTATGCAAATGCATTTGCAGGGTGGTTATTATGGGGGGAAGCAATATTTACAAAAGGAAACTGTGGAAGAATTTGCATTGCAACAACACAATAGTAACCGAAGAGGACTTGGCTGGGATAAACCTGAAAAAGGTGATGATTATAATCCTGCTTCACAATATGCATCATTTGATTCATTTGGCCACCGGGGATTTACCGGAACAATTGCATGGGCCGACCCAACATTTAACCTCGTTTTTGTGTTTCTATCCAACAGGATATATCCTGACGCAGGCAATAATAAATTAATTGATTTCAATATTCGCAAAAGAATTCATGATGTCGTGTATGAGTCTATTTGGAGTTTTGAAAAGCAGTATAATTAATGCTTAAGCGTTTGATTGATCCTCAACATTTAATCAGATTTTTGAGTTAATATTGAAAATTAACCGTTTATTACTTTAAGAAAAATAATTAATTGCAAATGAAGATTGGAATTGTTTGCTATCCTACCTTTGGTGGTAGTGGTGTCGTTGCGACGGAATTGGGTATTGCCCTGGCCAAAGAGGGTCATAAGGTTCATTTTATTACCTATTCTCAACCAACCAGATTTGATTTTTTTAATGAAAATCTGTTTTATCATGAAGTTGATATTTTATCGTATCCATTATTTCAATATGCTCCCTATGAAACCGCTTTGGCCAGTAAAATGGTTGACGTGGTTAAATATGAACAAATTGATATTCTTCATGTACATTACGCGATCCCTCACGCCTCAGCTGCCTTTATTGCGAAACAGATCCTAAAAGAACAAAATATCGAAATTCCTGTTATCACGACACTTCATGGTACAGACATTACACTGGTTGGCAAAGACCCGTCATTTGAGCCTGTGGTTACATTTAGTATTAATCAATCTGATGGGATTACGGCAGTTTCGGAAGATTTAAAACGTGATACACTTGATCATTTCAATGTTAAAAAAGAAATCAGGGTAATTCCGAATTTTATTGATCTCGATAGATTCAGAAAGTTGAGGAAGGAGCATTTTAAAACTGCCATTTGTCCGAATGGTGAAAAACTAATTGTGCATACATCCAATTTCAGGAAAGTAAAGCGAGTAGAAGATGTTGTTGCCGTATTTCAAAATATGCGAAAACAAATCCCGGTAAAACTTCTCCTCGTCGGCGATGGTCCGGAGCGGGCAAGAATAGAAAGTTTATGCAGGGAGTGTGGAGATTGCGATGATATTAGGTTTTTAGGAAAACTTGAAGCTGTCGAAGAAGTGCTTTCTGTCGCCGATCTCTTCCTTATGCCTTCTGAAAAAGAAAGTTTTGGCCTGGCGGCTCTCGAAGCAATGGCATGTCAGGTTCCAGTGGTTTCATCCAATGCCGGTGGATTACCTGAGCTTAATATTCATGGATTTTCAGGCTATTTAAGTAATGTTGGAGATGTAGAATCAATGACAAAATATGCAATGGAGATTCTGGACGATAAAAATTTAAATAAGTTCAAAGTCAATGCGTTAGAAAGGGCAAAGGAATTTGAATTGAGTAAAATTCTCCCATTTTATGAAGATTATTACAAAGAAGTAATTGAGCAGAATACTAAGGTCCCTGCAGTCTGATCAATATAAATTCCTTTTATTTTCATTAGGTAGATTTATTGCGGTCAATTACATTTGCAACGTGTAATCAACTAATAATCACAGTTGTTATGAAGTACAAGGCCATTCATGATATTAAACCAAGCAATGCCAAGGCTGGCAAAATGTTTGAAAATCCCGTTTTGGATAAATTGACAAGTTCGCATGCGGCTATCCCAATTTCTATGTTGATATTAGCGGGGATTGGCATTATTTATTGGGGAACACAACATTCTTTGCTTGTTACGCGTCAATATTTTGTCTTGGTAATAGCAGGGATACTGACCTGGACCTTATTTGAGTATTTAATGCATAGATATTTATATCATATGCTTCCAACCAATAATATTAAGGGATGGATCCAGTATAAAATGCATGGAGTCCATCATGAATTTCCAAAAGATAAAGGACGGCTGGCTATGCCCCCATTAGTATTGCTTATCATAATTCTTTTGTTTCTTGTTGTTTTCAGGTTACTGATGGGAGAATATTCGTTTGGATTTACGCCCGGATTTATGTTTGGATATGCCGGTTATCTGAGCGTACACTATATTGTGCATGCATTCCAACCTCCTAAAAATGCATTTAAGGTACTTTGGGTAAATCATAGTATTCATCACTACAAAGATCCTGATGTGGCTTTTGGGGTTTCATCTCCGCTTTGGGATCATGTGTTTAGAACCTTACCTAAAAAGAAAACTAACTAATCTTCACTTTCAGGTATTAGTTTTTTTAATTTACCAGCTCAAATTCATAATGTGTATTCATGAAAATTAGAGTTGGATTTGGTTATGATGTTCATCAACTTAAAGTTGGGGAGGATTTCTGGCTTGGCGGAATAAAAATTGAACATGACAAGGGAGCAGTGGGACATTCCGATGCCGACGTCCTCATTCATGTAATTTGTGATGCGTTGCTGGGAGCAGCTAATAAAAGAGACATTGGTTACCACTTTTCAGATACAGATCCGAAATTTAAAGGTATTGATAGCAAGATATTACTTGCAGAAACATTGGCTATAATTAGGAAAAATGGGTGGAAGGTAGAGAATATTGATTCGACCATATGCCTTCAGCGACCAAGAATAAATCCATTCATCCCATCAATGAAAACATGCCTGGCAGAAGTTATGGAAATATCAGCAGATGATATTTCCATAAAGGCGACTACCACGGAAAAACTAGGATTTGTGGGGAGGGAAGAAGGCGTATCTGCTTATGCGGTGGTGCTTATTTCAAAGGAATGAGCGAAAAGAAACTGCTGTTAACAGAAGACGGTTCTCATACAATATATGTTCCTGAGCTTAATGAGACCTATCATTCCACCCATGGGGCTATTCAGGAATCTGCCTATGTTTTTATACGCCAAGGGCTTCAATTTTTCCTGGAGAAGGAACAGAAGAAACTGGTGAATGTTTTTGAAGTAGGTTTTGGGACTGGGTTGAATGCGCTATTAAGTGCACTATTTGCTACTGAAAATGAATATTTTATTCAATATAAAAGTATTGAAGCTTACCCTCTGGAAAAGTCGAAAATAGAGCAACTGAATTATATCAACATCATAAAAGGCCCGCATACCAAAGAGATATTTGATAAAATCCATACATGTTCCTGGGGAATGTGGGAGGCAATTTCACCAAACTTTCAGTTGTTTAAAGTGAATCAAAAACTTCAGGATTATGAAAGTAGTGAATATTATGACGTGTGTTTATATGATGCCTTTGCGCCATCAAAACAGCCTGAAATGTGGGAGTTGAACCTAATGCAAAAGGTTTATGATGGATTAAAAAGAAATGGTGTTTTTGTGACGTATTGTGCAAAAGGGCAGCTAAAACGAGATTTACGAACGATCGGTTTTCAGGCGGAAACACTAACGGGGCCTCCTGGAAAAAAGGAGATGGTTCGGGGAATTAAAATTTGAAGAGTTGATCAGGCGTAATACATACATCCAAGGGGATGTCCCATGGATCCGGATCTGAAATTTTTTCTATTGCAGGGAAATAGCTAAGACCAATTTTTATTACCTTCTTGTCTAGTGAGGACAAAAAGGAATCGTAAAAGCCCTTGCCGTAGCCGACGCGATTTCCATTAAGATCAAAACTCAGAAGTGGTACCACAACGGCATCAATAAAAGTATTTTTAATCAATTTGCTATCAACGGGTTCGGGAACCTTCCAGCCATTGACCTTTAATTGAGTCTCCCTTGTCAGCTGGTAAGAACTTAATATATTTTTATCCGGATCCATGATAGGGACTGCAACCTGGATATTCTTTTCCCATAACCCATAAATAATTGGCCAGGTATCAACTTCATCTTTCGATGGAATGGAAATGTACGTATGAACAGTTTTTATGTAGTCAGGAAGGTAATTTTCAAATCGAGATTTTATTTTCATATCAAGCGTCGCCTTCTCCTGATCCGAGAGATCAATTCGCTTTTGAAGATAATATTTTCTCAATTCATGCTTAAACATCTTCCGAAAGGATATTATACTTTAAAACAAATGGATCTAAAAGTGCAATAAGTTCATTGATGAAGGAAGGATTGTTGATGTAAAAATTCAGAAAATTATCTTCACGTTCCTGCGGATTTCCATCAGGAAATAATTTATCCAATATACTTTTAAGTTGGTTTATTTTTACATCTTCCTTTTGTTCTTCTGCTTTTTTCAGTCTTTTCTGAATGTTTTCAACACCTTTTTCAACCTTTTTAAATTCACTCATTACAAATCCCTCCAGTGATTGATCGATATCATTTGCTTTACTTTTTATGGATTCAAATGCACGCTGAATCTCAGCTAGCTGGTCATCAAGGTCGTGAACTGCTTCTCTATCGCTGAAAAGTAATTTCTCCTTTATTTCATTGAAATCATTAAATAAATCGAGATTTGAAAGGTTCAGCTTTTCCATTTTTTTGGAAATGGTTTTAGCTAGGATAAGAACAAAAAGCCGGGGAAATAGAATGGGGAATGGAACCTGATAATGATCAAATATACCTTTGAGTTGGAGCCAGTAGGCTACCTCAGCCGGACCACCAACATAAGCCAGATTGGGCAGGATCACCTCCTGGTATACAGGTCTCATCACTACATTTGGACTAAATTTTTCGGGGTGTTCATCAATCAGTGATTCAATTTCACTTTTACTTAATGATAAAGATGAATTCATTACGATAAATTTTTCCCCCTCTTCTTCAATGCGCTCTCTCACGCCATATTCCATAAAGAAAAAGTTAATGGGTCTGGGGAATACCTGGCTTTTATATTCCAGGTTTTCTAATTGCCCGGATGCTTTTTGCGCAAGGATATGTGCATTATTATGGAAGATATCATCCTTAATGATGGATTGAAATTCCTTTTTTAATTCTTTGTCATTTGCATCAAGGATTACCAATCCCTGGTCTCCAAATAAATGATCAACAATATATCGGGTAGCCTCAGCAAGATTTTTTTGTTCCGTGTAACCTGCTGAAAAGAAATCCGGTATTTCTGGGATTTGTTCCAACAATGTCTTGATTGATGAAGTATCCATATCTCCAACAGCACCATTTTGTCTGGATTGCCAGGTATATTTTTGACCAAAAAGCTTAAAATTATTGATTTCATCAAAATCATGGTCCTCGGAAGCCATCCAGTAAACGGGGACAAAGTTGTATGCCGGATAAGTTTCCTTTAACATCTTGGCCATATTGATGACAGTCACGATTTTATAAATAAAGAATAATGGTCCTGTGAAAATATTCAATTGATGACCTGTGGTCACAGTAAACGTGTTGTCTTTTTTAAGTGCACGAATATTTTCTGAAACCGCTGGTTTTATTGAAATTTCCCTGTATTGTTTTTCCAGTATCGTAAATAATACTTCTCTTTTTGAATGATCGAAGTTTCGGCTTTCAATGGCATTTTTAAAACTTTCTACTTCAGGTCTGTACGCATAGAAATTTTGAAGTTCCTTTTTATTGTTTATGTAGTCTAAAAAAATAGGAGAAAATCTTTTTGTTTCCTCAAAGTCAATTTGATGTACCTTCATTTAGGTTTTGGATTTGAAAATTAACTACAATAACACGTAAAAATGTTTATTTGTTTACAACCGGATGCCCATAAAGGTCAAACTCCCTGGCTTCGGAAATTTTTATTTGTGCAAAATCTCCAACCCTCAGGTAATTTTTTGCTGCATCAATTAAGACCTCATTGTCTACTTCAGGAGAGTCGAATTCAGTCCTTCCGATAAAATGACCTGATTCTTTTCGGTCAATTAACGTTTTGAAAGTTTTACCAACTTTTTCTTCGTTTAATTCAAGGGAGATCTCTTCCTGAAGCTCCATTAATTGATTAGCCCTGTGTTCTTTAATTTTTTGGGGGATATCATCGTTCATGCCATAAGCATGCGTTCCCTCTTCATGAGAATAGGTAAAAACGCCTAGCCGCTCAAACTTCCAATGAGCAACAAATTCCATTAATTCATGGAAGTCCTTTTCTGTTTCTCCCGGATGTCCGACCAGCATGGTTGTCCGTATAGCAATTCCCGGTATTTTATTTCTAATGGTTTCTAATAACCTTTCAGTTTTTTCTTTTGTGGTTCCGCGACGCATGATCTGGAGCATATTGGTAGAGGCATGCTGTAGTGGAATATCCAGATAATTACAAATTGTTGACCTTTTGGCCATTACTTCAAGGATTTCTTCAGGGAATCCTGTAGGAAATGCGTAATGTAACCGTATCCATTCGATTCCTTCAACATCAGCAAGGCGGTCCAGGAGTTCTGCTAAATTCCTTTTTTTATATATATCCAAACCATAGTAGGTGGAATCCTGGGCAATAAGTAGCAATTCTTTCACTCCATTTTTTGCCAGGTTTTTTGCTTCGGTCACGATAGATTCTATTGACCGGGAAATGTGTTTCCCACGCATAATGGGGATTGCGCAAAATGAGCAGGGCCTGTCACATCCTTCAGAAATTTTCAGGTAGGCATAATGTTTGGCAGTTGTGGTTATTCTTTCCCCGATAAGTTCATGTTTATAGTTGGCGTTGAATTTTTTTAAGAGCAGAGGCAATTCCATGGTTCCAAACCAGGCATTTACCTCAGGAATTTCCCGCTCCAACTCATCCCGATATCGTTGACTGAGGCAACCAGTTACGTAGACTTTATCAACCTTCCCCGCCTTTTTTGCATCTGTATATTTCAGAATTGTATCGATCGATTCCTGTTTTGCACTATCAATAAATCCACAGGTATTGATGATGACAATGTTGTTTTCATGACCATTAGCTTCGTGAACGACTGATATTCCATTACCTTTCAATTGAGTCATGATGACTTCAGAATCGACAAGATTCTTGGAACATCCGAGTGTGATGAGGTTAACTTTTGGCTTACTATTTCCCTTTGTTTTCAAAGCATGTTTAGTTTGGGATGCAAAATTAGCAAAAAAACTGGTCCCTGTATGAAGGATTGATGATATGTAATGCTTAATAAGCTGAAGTGGCCTATAATTTCAATTAATTGGATAAATTTGCGTTTCATTTTGAAATGCTTTTTATGCCAGCAGAAAAAAGAAGGTCAAATACATGGTTTTTTTCGTCATTTTTGGTATTGATTGGGATCGTATTTTTTTCATGTACCAGTGAGGACTGTGTCTCTACTGTCAATAATTATTTGTTGGTTGGATTTTTTAAAAAGGGGATTAATCAGGCTGGAGAACATCCTGAAATTGACACGGTTTTTTATAGTGTACAGGCAGATGGGAATGATGTCGAATTTTATACACCCGGCACAACAGTGTCTAGATTAACGTTACCTGTAAATCCTGCAGATAATGTTACTTCTTTTGAGCTTACCATGCTGGATTCTATTACCTATGATTCACTTAATAATCCAATTTATTATATTAATCCAAATCCACATTATATCACGGTAAGTTACCATAGAAGTCAACGCATAATTTCCGAAGACTGCGGAGTAGAAATAGCGTATAGTAATTTAAAAATTAATGAAATCACGTTCGATTCCACTAACCTGGTCGAGAACAATCTTTCACGCTTTAATGAAGTCAATATTGAAATATTTTTTTAGTTTGTATTTTTTGATTTTCAGTGGCTTCATCTCTTTTGGCCAGGTAGGAAGGTATGCGCCAACAGCAGTAAAGATTGGCGGGGATCCCGGAACGCTTGGATACATGATATTTTCTAAAAAGCGGGGATTTTTTGAGGCTGAAGCAGATATTGACATAGATCGATTTTTTATTGTAGCAAACTATGGTTTGTCAAGTTTTGATCTGGAGGAAGATACATATACCTATGAAAATAATGGTTCCTATTTGCGATTGGGGGCAGATGTCAATTTAATGTACAAAGACCAACACCTAAACATTGCTTTTTTTGGTTTGCGATATGCCTCCAGCTCATTTAACGATAAATTGGATTACGATACCAAGGCAATTATTCAATCAGAAATTGGATGGCCTTCCACACGTGAATCAGTTTCAAATGCTAAAGTAAAGGCAAATTGGTTTGAGATGGTGTCTGGTCTTAAGGTACGCGTCGTTAAACAATTATATATGGGTTTTACAGTTCGTTTTAAATTTATGAAGAAACTAAACGGGATTGAAGAGCTTAGACCTTATTATATCCCTGGTTTTGGGAAAAATATCAATAAATCTGCGTTCGGATTTAATTATTATATCTCCTACAGGTTGCCTTTCAGGAAGAAAATTATCTATATCGATGAAAATAAAAAGGTGATCGAAGGGTAGAGGAATTAGGAATAGTTGAGAAAGAGTTAATTGTTTTTGTGGAAGAATGAATCAACAAATTCATACTTGTTGAAAATCTGCAGGTCGTGTACCTTTTCGCCAACACCAATGTATTTAACAGGTATTTTAAATTCATCGCTAATTCCAAGCACAACTCCTCCTTTTGCAGTTCCGTCCAGTTTGGTAATTGCTATGGAGGTGACTTCAGTAGCTTTGGTAAATTCTCTGGCCTGTATTACTGCATTTTGCCCTGTGCTTCCATCCAGTATCAATAAGACTTCATGAGGAGCATCTTCCCTGAATTTCTGAATGACCCGCCTTATTTTTGCCAATTCATTCATGAGATTCAATTTGGTGTGAAGTCTTCCTGCGGTGTCAATGATGACCAGGTCTGCTCCGGAATCCACTCCTTCCTTTACCGCATCATACGCTACGGACGCCGGATCGGTATTCATACCATGGGAAACCACTGGTACCCCAACTCTTTCCCCCCATAAAATCAACTGATCTACAGCAGCAGCTCTAAACGTATCTGCGGCACCTAATATTACTTTTTTCCCACGCTCTTTAAATTGTGCGGCGAGTTTACCAATGGTAGTTGTTTTGCCAACTCCATTCACACCTACTACCAGCATGATGTAAGGCTTTTTGTCCACAGGAAGTACAAAATCTTCCTGGTCCTCAATATTGTTTTCTTCAAGCAGGCTGGCAATTTCTTCCTTTAGAATCTTGTCAAGTTCCTGAGCATTCAGGTATTTATCCCTGGCGACCCGATCTTCAATACGTCCAATGATTTTTATGGTAGTTTCTACTCCTACATCAGATGTGATAAGCACTTCTTCCAGTTCATCGAGAACTTCATCATCGACGGTGGATTTTCCAACTACTGCTTTACCCAGTTTAGAAAAAAAATTGTTTTTACTTTTTTCTAAACCTTTGTCAAGGGTCTCTTTATTGCTTTTGTTGAAAAACTTGAACATAGTCTTGGTTGAGGTGTGGAAAAACGCTGAAAAAAAAATCCCTTGATGCAGGGATTTCAAATGTTGAAATTATTTCAATTTAATGTTTTGCGATCGAATCTTTCACGTGATCCGCACTTACTATTTCTTCTTTGAATGTATACGCGCCTGTTTTTTCAGATTTGTGAGCCCTGATAACTTTAACATAGTTTTTTACACCCTTAGTTTTTAGTGTTGCTACAACCTTCTTAGCCATATTATTTAATTTCTTTGTGAATAGTATATTTTTTCAGAATCGGATTGTACTTTTTGATTTCCAATCTCTCAGTAGTGTTCTTCCTGTTCTTTGTAGTGATATAACGAGAAGTACCTGGCATGCCAGAGTTTTTGTGCTCTGTACATTCCAAAATCACCTGAACTCTATTTCCCTTTTTTGCCATTTCTTAAGATTTTTTCAGCATCCAAATATTATACTAAGATATTGCCTTGTTTTCTTGCTTTCTTCAATACAGCAGTGATCCCATTTTTATTTATGGTCCGGATCGCTTTCGCTGAAACCTTCAGCGTGATCCAGCGATCTTCTTCAGGAATATAAAATCTCTTCTTTTGCAAATTTGGATAAAACCTTCTTTTGGTTTTATTATGCGCATGAGAAACATTATTTCCAACCAATGGTTTCTTTCCCGTTATTTGACAAACTCTAGCCATTTTTCAGTGTAAATTATGTCGATTCACAAATTGGTCTGCAAAGATGAGGAAAAAAAAACTAAGATCAAAACCACGAATGTTTATTTTGATTTAAAGAATTGGGTGATGGAATCAGGCAAAAAAGGTCAGGAAATAAATTCAAAGCCATAAAACATTTTTTTTAATTAGAAGGCAGTTTTGCCGATTCTCGATTTTAAAATACCTTTGAAGTGAAAAAATAAGTAACAGAAAATTCAGGATGATTACGATCAAATCAAGTAAAATAGCGATTGAACTGGAAAACAAATATGGGGCGAAAAATTATCATCCTTTACCTGTTGTACTGAGCAGGGGCGAAGGCGTTTATCTTTATGACATTGAAGGAAAGCGTTATTATGATTTCCTGTCTGCCTACAGTGCGGTCAACCAGGGGCATTGTCATCCCAAAATTATCAAAGCTTTAAGCGACCAGGCCACAAAATTGACCTTGACCTCACGTGCGTTTTACAACGATGTGCTTGGACAATATGAAAAATTTATCACCGAATATTTTGGGTATGACCGGGTGCTCCCGATGAATACTGGTGTTGAAGGAGGAGAAACTGCTGTGAAACTTTGCAGAAGATGGGGTTATGACGTAAAAGGGATCCCGACTAACCAGGCAAAAATAATTTTTGCTGAAGGAAATTTTTGGGGTAGAACATTGGCCGCGATTTCATCCTCGACCGATCCATTGAGTAAAGAGGGTTTCGGTCCATATATGCCAGGTTTTGAGCTAATACCTTATAATGATCTGCTAGCTTTGGAAAAAGCATTGGCAGATCCCAATGTTGCAGGATTTATGATTGAACCCATCCAGGGAGAAGCTGGAGTAGTTGTGCCTGATGATGGGTACCTCAAAAAAGCCTATGAATTGTGCAAGAAGAATAATGTTTTACTCATTGCTGATGAGGTGCAGACTGGGCTTGCAAGAACAGGTAAACTCATTGCATGCGATTATGAAGGATTCAAACCGGATATATTGATCTTGGGTAAAGCGCTTTCCGGTGGCGTGATGCCAGTTTCAGCAGTATTGGCAAGGGATGAAATTATGCTGACAATAAATCCCGGTGAGCATGGGTCGACCTTTGGCGGAAATCCGCTGGCTTGTGCGGTAGCCATGGCAGCATTAGAGGTGATCCGGGAGGAACAGCTTGCAGAAAACGCCTATAAACTGGGAATTGTATTCAAAGCTCGTATGGAAAATTTGATAGCAAAGACTGATCTTGTCACCAACGTAAGGGGGAAAGGATTATTAAATGCCATTATAATTAACGATAGTGAAGAAAGTGAAACTGCCTGGAACATTTGTTTGCAGTTGAAGGAAAATGGATTATTAGCCAAACCAACACATGGGAATATCATCCGATTTGCACCGCCTTTAGTGATAACTGAGGAGCAATTGCATGAATGTTGCGATATCATTGAAAAAACTATTCTTGAATTTAAATAGGATGTTGAAAATATTTTTAAGTCTTGCGGTATCATTTATTCTTTCTAGTGCATTTCAGCAAGTAAAATATGTAAAGACAAAAGTAAATGAGGACATATCCCTGTTATTGCCCGAAGATTTTATATCAATGAGCGAGGCTGATCTTAATGCTAAATATGTAAGCTCCAAACCTCCATTAGCAGTTTATACAGATTATTCCAGAACGGTTGATTTAGGGATTAATGTGGCCTATTCCAGATGGAATGCAGAGGATATAGAGATCATGAAAAGCTTTTATAAATCCACAATTATGGGACTTTACGATGAAGTCCAGTTTTTGAAGGAGGGCATAGAAGAAATCAATGGGAATAATTTTGCCGTATTCGAATTCGTAGCATCGGTGAGTGATGAAGAAGGGGCCACATTAGAGCGACGGGCTATCAGCAAATATATACGGATTCAATATACAATAATAAGGAGTAAAACGGTGTTATTCAATTTCTCATGTCCTGCATTGTCAAGGGATATATGGGCTCCTGTTGCACAACATATGATGGAATCTGTAAAAATAAGCAAAACACTTTAATGACCTTATCAGTTTATTCTCCGGAAAGGTTTATGAAAGAAGCCTTTCGGCAAGCTGAGGTTGCCTATGAACATGGGGAAGTACCTGTTGGTGCTGTGATCGTAGCTAAAAACCGAATTATTGCCAGGGCACATAATCAGGTAGAATTGCTTAATGATCCGACGGCACACGCAGAAATATTGGCCATAACGGCCGCTGCCGAGTTTTTAGGTAGTAAATATCTGGATGAATGTACATTGTACGTAACGCTGGAACCCTGTGTAATGTGTGCCGGAGCATTAAATTGGGCACAGATTGATACGATATATTATGGCACTTCAGATGAGAAGAGAGGATTTACGTTGATCGGTAAAAATATATTGCATCCGAAAACCAATATTTTTACTGGGATTATGGCAGATGAATGCCAAAGATTGCTGGAAGATTTCTTTAAAGATTTAAGAGAGGATTAAAACAAGAATTAACAGGTATAACTTACACAATATTGTATAACTAAAATAAAATAAATTATGGCTTTTGAACTTCCCGCATTACCTTATGCGACCAACGCGTTGGAACCACACATCGATACGCAAACCATGGAGATACATCATGGGAAACACCACAACGCCTATGTTACGAATCTGAACAATGCTGTTGCGGGCACAGATGCTGAAGGAAAATCACTCGATCAATTGATGTCTATGATCAGTAAATTATCGCCGGCAGTCAGAAACAATGGCGGCGGCCACTATAATCATTCCTTATTCTGGACGGTGATGTCGCCAAATGGCGGAGGTAAACCATCAGGCGATCTTGCAAGTGCCATCGACAGTACGTTTGGATCCTTTGATGCATTTAAGGATGAATTCTCCAAAGCTGCTGCTACACGGTTTGGATCAGGTTGGGCATGGTTATGTGTCGATAGCAATGGAGGATTATTTGTCACTTCCTCACCAAACCAGGACAATCCGGTGATGGATGTTGCCGAAAAGCCTGGAACTCCAATCCTTGGACTGGATGTCTGGGAACATGCCTATTATTTGAAATACCAGAACAGAAGACCTGATTACATTGCCGCTTTCTGGAATGTGGTAAATTGGGCCGAAGTGGCAAAACGATATTCGGATGCTAAATAGAAACAGTAATAAAAAATGAAAAATAAAGCCTCCATATTGGAGGCTTTTTTGTTTCTCAAGATCATTCAGATCTAAATTCTAAGTCCATAATAATTTCTTTTTATAACTACTCTGGCAATTGTCACCTATTATTTGAATTATGGCATTTTTATTGTTCGATTGATTGACATCAACCTGGTATTGTCATGAAAAATCCAGCTTCACTCATCATTATTTTTATGTTCTGCCCTTCAACATTTGTTATTGCTCAACATTCAATTTATAAACCATTGAAAGTGGATCTTGGCATCAATACAGTATTTGCTATGAAGCAAGGTACCGGCGGAGGGAATGGTCTGTACATCAATCCCATGTTTAATTTAACCGATAGGTTTAGTATTGGGCCCAGGTTGGAAACAGCAATTGTGAAAAAAGATAAGGTTGATCTGGTAACTGGAATATTAAATAACAAAATTGTTAATTTATCCTCGTACTTGATAGTCATGGATTACTATCTGTCTAAAGAACGAATAAGGTTTTTTATTGGATTGGGCTCAGGGCTGTTTAAGCAAAGAGATTCATTTATGGTGTTGGGTTTGGGATCAGTAGATTTATCTGGGAATTCCAAGATGAGTCTTGGTCTGATGCCCAGGCTGGGGTATAATGTCGGACACTTTAAGATGACAGTCAATTATATCATGACAGGAGACTTAATGTATGATTATCTCGGATTTACATTGGGATTGGAAATAGGTGGTGGATTACGATGATTTATTCACTTTTTATTTGGTTGAGTCTGGGGTGAATAAAAAAAGGTGAAGTATGTTACTTCACCTTAAATTCTTTATTATTCAACTGTAAAATCAATTGGTATTCCGAGTTCTTCATACAATTTTTTTCTCGCTGCTTTATCACCTTTCAATATTTCATGAGCGCTGGTAGCTACAGGTACGGCATGTTCCCTGGGTACTACAATCACTCCGTCGCCATCGGCTACAACTATATCACCTGGTCTAATGAGCACTCCACCAATAACCACTGGTTTCTGGACAGACTCAACTTCGTTTCTTCCCGGGCGTATTCCCCTCCCGCGCTTCGAAATATCCATATACACCGGGATTCTTTGTTTAATGACCTCATCGGTGTCTCTAACCCCTCCGGCGGAAACGATGCCTACAGCACCCTTTTTAATCCATAACATGGAGTTGTTTGATCCGGTTGATCCGGTATCTCCATCACCATCGTTGTCAATGACCACGACGCTCCCAGGTTTAAGGTGTTCGACAAACGGTTCGGGAGAAATGGTCCCATACCATTGATCGTGCCACTTTTGATATTCTTCTTTTGAAACACTCGTTGGGAAAACACGGTTTGTGGGTACGTACCTCACCGTAACCGCAATTCCAACAAACATGTGTTTAAATTCATCAATGTCTTTCCATAAAGCTTCAATTGATTGATCTAGAAGGCCGACATCTTTAAGTCCGACAATATCCATTCCATCAGACACATCTGCCACACGAAGGCCTTTGTAAAGTTTTAGTATTTCTTCATCTGTCAGGTTTGGATTTGTTTGAGCGATCATGATAAAAGGAAATATCATGACGATGAAAATTGAGAAAAAACGTTTCATATGCTGGATTTTTATTTAAGTAAAAAATAATGTATTTCTATAAAAATAAGGCAATTATTCGATAATCACCATATCCAAAATCAATATTGGAGGAATTAATCCCTGGCCTTCCGCACTGGCCACATGGATCTTTTTCACGACATCCATTCCCGAGATCACCTGACCAAAAGCAGCGAAGCCAATGCCATCGGGATTACGCTTGCCACCAAAATCCAATTCTGGTTGGTCATCAATGCAGATAAAGAACGATTCCTGTGCAGAATGTGGCTCTGCTCTTGCCATGGAAATGGTGCCATTTTTATGTTTTATCCCGGTCCTGTTGGTGCGTTCCAACGGGATTGGATCGAATAGAAAGTTTTGCTTCCATGGATGTGCACCCGCCTGGATTACCGTTATTTTTACAGGGCTATCCGGTTGGTTGTCCATGGTGACCGTTCTGAAAAATGATCCGCCTTTGTAATAATCCCCCTCCACGTATTTTATAAAATTGCTTACAGTGATTGAAGCTTTTTCAGCTTCTAATTGTACGATGATATCACCCAGTTGAGTGGAAATTTTTACTTTTTGTGCAAATACTGGCGTATAAAACATTAAGGTCAGTCCGAGAAGAATTAATTTTTTCATTCACATTGATTTGAAGCAAAATATAACTATTGATCTGGTATTTTTGATCTTTTTTTATCAATCCTTTTAATCGAATAATTTAAAGATTCCGGATCAGGTCCGGAATGACGGTTTCTATTTTTTGATAATCATTTTACCGCTTCCCACAAGATCTCAACCGGGTGTTTAGCGATTTTCCCCGTACCATCCAGAATTTGGTGACGACAACTGGTACCAGGTGCCGCAATGATTGCCTCGTCCGGTTGTTTTCTCAACGTTGGGAAAAGTACCAGTTCTCCAATTTGCATGGAAACATCATAATGTTCCTTTTCGAAACCAAATGAACCAGCCATTCCACAACAACCAGAGGGGATGACTTCTACCTTGTAATTTTCCGGATATGAAAGCATTCGTTTTGTTGGGATTATCGAAGCAATAGACTTTTGATGGCAATGCCCGTGAAGTTTGATCAATTTGTATTCGTCAGTAAATATGGATTTGTCGATTTCTCCTTTTTCAAACAGGGCATCCAGGAATTCATCAATCATCAGGGTATGTTCAGAAAGTTGTTCAGCTATCTTTTCATGGGTTGTACCTATAGTAAAATTTACATATTCATCACGGAATGATAGAATAGTTGATGGTTCGATGCCAAGTAATGGCGTTCCTTCAGAAATTAAATCCTTTAAAAGTTCAATATTTTTTAATGCCATGGCTTTGGCTTTCCTCAGTAATCCCTTGGAGAGGTAGGTCCTTCCGCTTTCGACATGGTTAGGAATTTCAACTTCAAATCCAAGTTTCGTCAACAATTGAATAGCAGCTATTCCTACAGGGACATCATTGAAGTTAGTAAATTCATCACAAAACAGGTAAATCTTTCCTCTTGAAGGCAATGGGTTTCTTACTCCAAATCCATTCGCCCTGTTTTTCAGGTACCAGGTTTTAAGGGTTTGTCCGTGGAGTTTGGGCAGGCTTCTTTTTTGTGCAAAGCCACTGACCGATTTAATAACAGGAGCAGTAAATCCGTTGGAGATCCCAAAATTGTATAAACTGGGGAAATGGGAAACCAATTGATTCATTCTTGTGAAATTGCCTATCAGTTTGGTTCGGAAAGGCACCCCATTAGCATCGTAGTAATGTTGCAGAAACTCTCCTTTGAGTTTGGCCATATCCACATTCGACGGGCATTCGGATTTACATCCTTTACAGGATAAGCACAAATCCATAACTTCCTTGATTTCTTCCGAATTGAACGGATTCTCGTTAGTGGAATTTGTCAGTATTTCCCTTAAGATATTTGCCCTGGCCCGTGTGGTGTCCTTTTCATTTTGGGTGGCCATAAAGCTGGGACACATCGTTCCCCCTGATAAATAGGATTTGCGACAATCACCAGACCCATTGCATAATTCTGCGGTTCTCAAGATGCCTTCATAATCATCAAAATTGAAAATGGTATCAAATTGAGGTGTTGGTTGATCCGATTTAAATCGGAGCGAAGTATCCATGGGAGGAGTATTCACAATTTTGCCGGGATTGAAAATGTTATCCGGGTCCCAGATTCTTTTCACCTGTTCAAAAAGGGCATAGTTCTGATCACCTACCATAAACCTAATAAATTCCCCGCGCAACCTGCCATCACCATGCTCACCGCTCAATGAGCCTTTATATTTTTTCACAAGTGTGGCAATTTTCTCTGCAATCATTCGAAACTGGCCAATACCTTCCTTTGTTTTCAGGTTCAGTATGGGCCGGAGGTGTAATTCACCAGTGGAGGCATGCGCATAATGAACACTGTACATGCCATTTTGCTTTAAGATTTCATTGAATTCCCGGATATACGCGGGCAATTCCTGGACATCCACAGCCGTATCTTCGATCACTGGTGCCGGCTTGGCATCGCCCTTCATGTTTGAAAGCAGGCCAAGTCCTGCTTTTCGTAAAGCCCAGACTTTTCCCGTATCCTCACCAGTAAGGATAGGGAAATGATATCCCAGTCCTTTTTTCTTCAAATCGGCAATCATAGCTGCAGCATCATGTTGTGCCTCGTCAATAGTATCCCTGGAAAGATCAATTACTAATATGGCCCCGGGATCTCCCTGGATGAAAAAACGGCTTTTCCTATAGCTGATATTGTTCTTGGTACATTCGAGGATGTAATGGTCCATCAGCTCACAGGCAAGGGGATTGTATTTCAATGCAATCAGGTTAGCTTCTAGTGATTCATTTACATTTTCACAATGAATTGCAACCAGCAATTT
>Ga0209536_100005162_pt1 | contig 20413 bp, 18 predicted proteins | sample DeeMarSeWOR28_12_FD_187461 | JGI IMG/M metagenome (GOLD analysis project Ga0209536, IMG submission 187461) | Marine sediment microbial communities from White Oak River estuary, North Carolina - WOR-2-8_12 (SPAdes) (version 2) | ecosystem: Environmental > Aquatic > Marine > Intertidal zone >...
AGGAGTGAAGGCTACTTCGGAACCAGCGCCACCACCCGGGCAGGTCCACCTGAACCTCCCTCGATCTTCATCGGCAGCGCGATGACGGTAAAGCCGGTGGCCGGGAGCTCCTCGAGCCGGGTCAGGTTCTCCAGGCCGGCCACATTACGGTCTCCGGCAATCCGGTGGACAGGAAAGTCCCTGGACGCACCATGATCAATCGACGCCGTGTCCACGCCCAGCAGGGCGACCTGCCGTTCTTCCACGAGCACCCGGGCCGCGTCCGCACCGTAGCTGGGGAAACGCAGGCGGCTGGCATCACCCGGCGTATCGTCCCCCAGATAGCGCCTGGCATCAGGCCAGAACCGGCTCCAGCCGGTTCGCAATAAAACGATGGTGCCCGGCGGGATACGGCCGTGTGTCGCCTCGAATTCGCGGACGTCATCGGCCGTCAGGAGATAGCCCGGGTTCCCGTCGGCCTGCCGGCTGACATCGATCACAACGCCTGGTGCGATCAGGTCCGTCAGGGGCATCGCGTCCGTCGTCCGGCCGTTTGTCGAAAAGTGCCGTGGCGCATCCAGGTGAGTGCCGCCGTGCTCGGGCGTGCAGACGGAATAGGCCGAGTAATACCAGCCGCCGTCCGTCTCGCCTTCGCTGATTTCCCTGAACTCGAAGCGGGAGGGCGATGTCGGCCAGTAGAGCGTCTGGTCGTTGTAGCTATGGCCAAGATCGACCATGCGGTACTGGCTCAGGTCCAGCGCCACAGCCGGAGTCGCCAGCAAGGCGGATGCCAGGACAGTCCACGCCAGGGTTTTCATCTTCACTTACTCCCGAGGGCACCCCGCGCGGCTTCGCGGCAGAATCCGGAGGACGGCGGGGCCGTCAGCATGACTGAAAACCTGCGGGCACACCAGTCGCGCGCAGCCACCGCCCCGCCTGGCCTGTTTCAACGACCCCGTTGTCGGCCCGGGTTCAGTCCCCGGCCCCGGTTCTATCGGTACCGCGAACCGCTTGCCTCAGTCGAAAGGTCTCGGCCGCGGCGTGTCTTCCCGTGACGGCGGCAGAATCGGCAGCTGGAAGGTGGGCTGCTCGCCGGTCAGGGTCTTGAGGAAGGCCACGATCCGGGCGTTTTCCTCCGGCGTGTATTTTCGACCCAGCTGAAGACGTCCCATGATGTCCACGGCCTCGGTCAAAGTCTCGGCCTCGCCGTCGTGGAAATACGGATAGGTCAGCTCCACGTTCCGGAGCGTAGGCACCTTGAAGGTGAAACGGTCCGCGTCCTTGCCCGTAACCGCGATGCGGCCCTCCACGGGATTGTTGGTCTGGTAGGGCTCGACGATGCCCATCTTCTGGAACGAAGTTCCGCCGACGGCTTCGCCGTTGTGACAGGCAGCACAGCCGCTGGTCTTGAAGAGCTCATATCCCGCCAGTTCCTCCGAAGTGATGGCGTCTTTCTCACCCAGCAGCCAGCGGTCGAAACGGGAATTCGGCGTGACCAGCGTCCTCTCGAACTCGGCGATGGCCTGTGTCACTTCGTCGATGGTTATTTCGTCCACGCCGAAGACCTGCTTGAACTCGATGGCGTATTCCGGAATCGACTGCAGGACATCGATGGTCAGAGTGTGGGAGAACGCCATCTCCTTGGGATTCTCGATCGGTCCGCCGGCCTGCTCTTTCAGGTCCCGGGCGCGGCCGTCCCAGAACTGGGCGACGTTGAGACTGGAATTCAGCACGGTCGGCGCATTGATCGGCCCCTGCTGCCAGTTATGCCCGATGGACGTCTTGAGATTGTCGGTGCCGCCCACGCTCAGGTTGTGGCAGGAGTTGCAGGAAATGAAGCCGGAACGGGACAGCCGCGGATCGAAGTAGAGCTTCTTGCCGAGCTCGACCTGAGCCAGGTTTACATCCTGAACCGGACGTACGGGCTGGATCGGTTCCGCGGCGGAAGCCATGGAAGTCGCGAGGACTCCCAGCGAGAGTACGAAGACAATTCTCGGTATGGATTTCATGGTAGTTGCCTGTGTCGTCGGTAGTTTGCAGGCGGCGTGTTGGGCCTCTCTGGCGAGGGCAATTATATATTAGAAATATTTCATATAAAAGTCCGACAAAACCTCCCGCCGGGCAATCGGCGGTACCGCGCGTTCATGCAGCAGGCACCCGAGAGACTCCGATCGCCGGGACGCTCGCTCCAGTCAACAGCGTCCGAAATCCGGGCCACTCGGGTTCGCCGTTACGTGCCCTATTTCGTATGGTCACGGTGGCACATCAGGCAGTCCATGTGCCCCTGCTGCTGCTGCATCCCGGCCTTGGCCTGGGTGATGGTGTCGGGCCCGTGGCATTTGAGACAGTGCTCGACGCCTTCCGGTGGCTGCCAGGCCGGCGGTGTCCAGCGGCCCGCGAAATGTTCGTTCAGCCTGTCGACGACGACATATACGACTTCACCGGTCACCTTCGCGCACCGCTCCTTCTTCTCGGCCGAGTCGGCCGAAACGCCGGTCGCCAGCGTCCAGCGCGTCACCGATGTGTGACACAGCGGCGACATTGCCTTGAGCCTTCTCTGCCCGGGCATCTTGGAGATGTCGTCGAAACGCGTGGTGGGGAATTCCTGCTCCGAATACCAGCTATAGAGCCAGTCGATCATCGGCTTGTAGACCGCGTCCTTGTCCGGACCGTAGCCGACCAGGTTGATGATGCAGGAGGCCCCGGCCAGCGCGCCGCACAGTGTTCCGTGGCCGGCGAATCCACCGGCCGCGTGAATCATCATCATGTCGGGCAGCCCGGTCCAGGGGTGACCTACCTGTTCCCTCAGCATGCTGAGGATCGACAGATACGACGCCGTGCCGCACCCGCCCTGGTCAAAATAGAGGCGGTAGGCCCGCCGCCCGGCCTCGTCCGGGTCGAGCCGGGTCCACTTCCACGGCAGGGGCGGGGCTCCTTCCTGAGAAGACACGCCGGCCGTGGCAAAAGCCATACCGGGCCCGCCGAGAACTCCTCCCGCGGCTATTGCAGCGGAGCCGAGCAGGACGTCTCTTCGGGAGAACCTTTTCAATTCACGTTCCTGGACGGTCATGATCTCACCCTCCTTGAGCATCACGCCGCAGCCAGTATGGTCTCCACGCGGATCGCGGCTGACGGGGACCGGATATTGCTTCGAAACTGGAAAGACCTGGCAATAATGGGGCGCCGCCAACGAACGCTGCGGGTCCACTGACTAACCTGCGGCTTCTACCAAAAAGCTAGTTATGGTCCGCCGGGCTGGCCATCAGTAGATCCCGCAAGTGGCAATGCGGATCGCGGTTACCTCGGTTTCGCCGTTCGATTGTTGCCCGCACAAGACGGGAGCGGACGAATCATATTGGCGACAGAGGTTCGGAGTGCTGGATCGCGCTCTTAAGGAAAGAAGCTCCCGGGACGTTGTCGATCAGTTACAGCTTTTCCAAGATCATCGTAAGCGCAGCGATGTCGGCCTTGTTCCCGTTGATCACGAGTTTTCTGCTGTCGCCGGCGGCAAGAAGATCGTCGATAACGGCAAGACCCGCATAGGCTCCGTCCCGGCCGGTGCACCCGGAAAGCCCCACCGTGATTCGATACACGTTGAAAGTTCGGTCGATGACGGAAATGGCGCCGTCATAAACACAGCCGGAAGCGTCCTGGCCGTACATGGCGCCTGATTCGTCGATGCTGAAGATATTCCGCGATGCGTCCCGCCAGGTCCCTGACACCAGAGCCAGATCGCTGTCGCGTTCGTAAAGAGCGTCGTAGCAGGCCCAGATATTTCTGAAGCCCCCCTCATCCGGGGAAACCTCCGCGTTAAGACAACCATCCGAATAAATACTGCCGATGATCTGACCTTTCACGACGGTCGCCCCGTCTACAAGCTGCGAGCCCGGCGCGGCAAATTCGGTGATCGTGCCGGAAAAGCTCTGGAAGGTGTCGCTGCTTCCGTCCCACTGGAACTTTCTCGTGTCCACCTGGGCCACGTAGCTGGTCCCTTGCTCATCGACGAAACGCATCTCGCCGCTCGACGTGGATACGCCCGTGATTTCCAGGACCGGCCAGTCCACGGTCGTATCCAGGTGGATTGTTATGGTGCCGTCGCTCCAGACACCGCCGGGATCGGGATCGTCCAGTTCGACGGGCGGTTTGAAGCCGCCGGCGGAAATATCGGCGCTCCCTCCCATACATCCTGTGGTGATCGCGAGGAGAGCCAACAATATGGCCGGCGGACTGACAGCTTTGACTACCATGGATGATCCTCCTCCGATGATCGCTCCGCTTCCAGTAATCAAGGCCACACGGCTGCCTTTACCGCATAGCTACCCTTCCCCGATCTTACGTTTTGGGACCGATAGCGCAAATATGGTTCCAGAAACGGAACTACCCCACCTGCGCTCCAGACCTGCCGTTCCTGTCCTGCCCGAAACGGCAAGCCCGTTCTGGCATCGTGTTTGTCGGGACGGGCCTTTCGGGTCCTCCGCCCTCCCGACATGGCTGCGGGCCGGCCCTCAGAGAGCGCCACGGGTTAATTCTTCCCGGGGATGCGTCAGCGGTCTTGCTGTCTAGGGCACACCGAGTTCGGCGAGGAGTTCGATGAATTCAGGGCTGTCCCGAACGGAATCGTAATAGGGAAGGAACGGCTCAAGAAACGGCATTACGGAGCTTGGCTCTGCCAGACCGGTACGAATGCATTCCCCGGCCGCCTCCGCAATGCCGGCCATTCCGAGCATTCGGCAGGCGATATCGAGATACGGGATCCGGCTCGCCCAGTCGTCAGCCACCTCGCGATTCCATCGCCTGACGAGCATTTCCGCCTGTTCGCTCCCTCCCCCGGCAGCGCTGAGAAACGCCTGCTCGAGGATCGTCCGTCCGGTTTCCAGGTACCCGTCCGAATTCTGGTGTTCCTCGACTGTCGCCCACCCGTCTGCAAGTGCATCGGCCAGTCGATCTTGCTGCTCAAGGCACCAGTAGGTGAACACGCGCATGATCTGCTGCATGGAAAGACCGGATCGCCTCTGGATTTCCGCATCCGATACCTGGTCGAGGAGAGCCGCGGCGCCGGTGAAGTCCCGGGCCGCGATTCGCGCATCCCACAGGTGCAGCACCGGCGCGTTGTCCCGGAATTCCTTGTAGACGGCTTCCATTTCCTCTGCGTAACGGCCCAGATCACCGTGTTCCCGCACCCGCAATAAAGGCAGCCAGCGCAATTCCCAGTACGTCCGGCCGCGGGTTTCGATCTCCGTCTGCGCTTCGTCGTACTCGTGCGTCAGGATCAGGTTATTGATGAGGGACTGCGTCCATCTCGGATTTCGCGGGTCCAGCGACCGCATCTGCCGTATCGAATCGATCATGGCGTAGAAATTGCCCTGGCGGCGCTCGATCCAGGACTTCATCTCCACCAGCCGCACATCGCTGGGACTCATTTCCAGGGCTTCCGAGGCGATCGCGTGTGCCAGGTCGAAATCCTGAAGGATGTAATAGGTGTAATAAGCCTGTGCAATCAGGAAATCAGACGAATTTGGCGCCACCGCCTCGATCTCGGCGAGAGTCCGCTCCGCCGCTTCTATGAGCGCCGGATCTTTCTGTCTGAAATTGGGCAGCGACAGACTGCCCACCAGCTCGGCCAGGGGGCGGGTGAAATTGGGGTCGAGTTCTGCGGCTTCCCGGAGCAACGCCCGATACTCGGGGGACGTGCGCACTCCGTGCTTGCTATCCCGCATGTTCAGCGCCTGGTGGTAGGTCCGGTAGGCCGCCATATTCCGGGTCGGGATCAGGCTCAGGTTTCGAGCATCCCTATCAGTGACGGTGCTCTGCAGCGCGGCGGCGATAGCGCCGGCAATTTCCGTCTGCACGTCGAAAATGTTCGCGGGAATCAGTTCCCGGTCGTAAGTCTCTGCCCACAGATGCTCGTCGGTCCGGGCATCGATGAGCTGGGCGTTGATGCGAATCCGGTCGCCGGCGGTCTGAACGCCGCCCTCCAGGATCGCGTCGGCGCCCAGCGCCTGGCCGATCTCCCGGATATTCCTTTCCGTGTCACGATATTCCATGACCGACGTTCGCGAAATGACCCTCAGGGATTCCAGCTGGGCCAGCTGCGTCAGGAGATCGTCGTGCACGCCCGCGGCAAAGAAGGCGCTGTCCTCGCCACCGCTGATGGACACGAAGGGCAGCACGGCCACCATGGGCGGGCCCTCGGAAGACCCGCTGTCCGCTGATCGACGGACCGCCTCGGCCCGGCCTGCTTCCTTGGCTTCCCGGGCGATTTCCTGCTCCCTTGCCCGGTCCCGTGAAGGATCCAGGACCCACTTGTCGAAGGCGAAATAGCCAAGCGCCAGCGCGAGAGCCACCATGATCAGCCGATCCAGCCGTTGGGTCATCCGGCGGATAGCAGGCGAGCCGCGATCAACCTCCCTGTCGCGTATGAAACCTTCGGGCGTGAGTTCGAACGCCCAGGCAGAAATCACGGCCGGCACGAATCCGATCGCCAGCAGGATAACAACGCCACGAATAACGGCGTCGCCGACGCCGAATACGGGAAAAAGCGTTTCGGCCACCTGGATGACCAGCCAGGCGACAGCGATGTATGCCGCCGCCACCCGAAGCACATTGCGTCGCTTAAGTTCTGAAAACAGAGACATCTGCTAAAGCTGAGCCTTCACCGGTGCAGCGCCGATGATGTTTGAAGCCGACCAGTTTGTCGATCGCAGGAAACCGAACTACTGACTGTTGCCGGGCCTCCAACGACCTCCTTTCCCGACGTCCTTCGCCGGCACCGGGGCCAGACGAAGGACAACGATGACCTTGGCTGACAGCGCGAGGGAGGCATCGTATGGCGACTTCCCAATCGCCCTTCTCTTCCCGGGAACCTCCGTGCAGGCAACCCTCAGATCGACCCGGTGAACGTGTGAGAAGCACGGAAACTTGAGAAAAAGTGACGAAGTTCCAATAATTAAGTCAAAAAGTTGATATAGAATCACAACGTCCTTCGGCACTCGGGATGAACATAATGTTGGGGAAACACCGCCTTGTCACGCTATTGCTGGCCCTCTTCTGTGCCGGTCAGGCCGGGGCGGTGGAACTTGCGCCTTACCTGAAATCCCCTGCGAAGGGCGATCCAAGAGCCAATGCGGGTTTCCAGATTAACGACGGCGCGCTGAAAGTCCTTGCCGACGTTGCCGTGAAATCCGAATCGGCCGTGACCAGGGCGCTCCCGCAGGTCAGCTCTGAACTGACCGTGGCTGACGGAATCGGTTTCGTGACCCGCGTGAAGCTTCCCGACTGGAACAGCGGCATGGGCCAGTCAGGCGCCATTTTTGACACCGCAGTCAGGTTTGATCCCGAGACCCCCCTGCTCGACCGCATTGAGGGCAACATCCACCGGGGCGCAAATGGTATCGAGCGCCACTCTCTCAAGCTCGGTTTCTCGGACTTCCTGGCCTGGGGCAGAACTCCGGATTCGCTGTCGATCACCGGCAACGCGATCATCGAGGAGACCCAGCGACCCGAGGCGGGTGACTCGCTGGGCATGGGGGTACAGGCGAGTCTGAGCGGTTTTTCCACGCCGGGTCTCGGGCTCAACTTTCTGGGTTTCGCCGACCCCGCCAGCAGTCTGACCATGAGTCTGCGCCGGGAGTCCGGTCTCGCCGCCGACCAGTCAGGCGCCGCGTCTTTTTCCTATGATCACTCGTGGGCCTTCCAGGATTCGGCCAGGCTTGGCCTCAAGCTGGAAGCCAGCCAGGCCGAGGACGGCCTCGAGCCGGTCCTGGGTATTTCCTGGCAAGGGGCGTTCTGACCGCTCCGGATCTGCTCCGCCCCGGCGATACCTCAGGTCACGTCGAACCACTGCCCGGGCACGTCGAAGTCGGTAACGCAGCGTAATATCGCCCGGCAGGTGATCTGGCCGATGACTTCGTTACGGTCGTTGACGACCGGCCGCCTGCGGCGCTTGTGAGCCAGCATGGATTGGGCCACGTCCACCAGGCTCGCGTGAGCGGGCACACATTCAACATTTTTGCTCATGTGATTCGCGATACGCATGGTTCCGACCCTGTCTCCGTAATAGGCGCCGGACAGGATGGCCCGCAGGCAGTCGAGTTCGGACAGCATGCCGACCGGGTGTCGGTCTTCGTCGATCACGGTCACGCCCGAGACCCTCTGGCTGGTGATCTGCTGGATCGCCGCGAACAGTTCCGTGTCCGGCGTGGCAAGAACCGGGTTCTTCACCATGTAGTCATTAACGTCTATGGAATGAGGCATGGGCATCGCTCCCCCTTCGAATGTCCTCGATGCGCGGCCCTCGCCGGGCCACCCGCAATGACCAGGCCACGACTGGTCCCGGTCATGATCAAAAGGATAGATCCGATTCTGGCTGCTGCCTGAGAACCGGGTGTCCCGCATTGAAACGTGGTCCCGGGGCAGAAGTGACCGCCGGACATCAACCCGCGCTGACGCCGTCACCCGACGAACGGATGCTGCCCGACAGGGCCGTACGCCAATTCAGCTTGTCACGGGACTCAGCCCTGGAGTTTGGCGTTGATGTGATCCATGACGGCGCCGTGCTCGTGCTGAGGGCTGAAAAGAATGATTTCAGCGTCCTCGCCCACGCGGACCGAGTGACCGGGCGGCCAGTAGAAAAGGTCGCCCCCACGAATCGTCTCCTCCGTGCCGTCAGTGTAGGAAACCGTCACCTCCCCCTGCATCAGGTATCCCCAGTGGGGTGACTGGCAGGCATCGCCTTCGAGCCCCTCCAGCAGGCCGGCCAGATCTGTCCCTGCGGCCAGGGAGAAGTATTCTGCACCGATGTGGCTGTACCCGGAGGCGTCGCCGAAATTCTGCTGCTGGCGTGCGGTCGCCCCCGGCGCGCTTACCTTGACCGGAATGTCGTTCTTTGAAATTCGCATACTCCCCCGCCTCCTGGATCAAAACAACCCGAGGAGTCACTCTACCGGGCTCGCCGCCCCCGGGAAACCCGGGGTGCCGCCTGCGAACGATTCCGCGCCGCAACTAATCCGGCAGATCTATCTCGAAGCGAATCGCGCCGAGCTGCTCGTTCGATACACCCGCTCTTTCCAATAGGCGCTGCCAGCGCGCATCGTCATGCAGCGGATCCAGCATGAAGTGATACGCCTCCGGTCTCTGTTTCATGGGAGGCGTCCTCGAGGCAGTTGAATTTCTCTTCGATTCGCCTTTCGCGAATCTGGCTGGCTGAAACGCCACTTGCCGTCCATCGCGGGCTGGCTTCGCATTCAGGCGAAGGCGGACCTGCACCGTCCACGCACCGGGCCAGCGTTATAATCGGGCCGCCAAACAGGGGGACCTGACAATGAAGATGAAGCACCTTGCTGCCGCACTCGCTACCTTGTTCTTCGCCGGCATCACATCAGCCGACCAGAGCATCCCCGACAAATACCCGGAGTCGGTGCTTTACGACAAGCCGCGTGAGGTGATACCGGGAGTCTGGTCGTCCATCGGTGCCACGGCGCCGCCGACTTACGAGAACTCCGGTCACAACAACAACCTTTCCTTCATCATCACCTCCGAGGGCGTGGTCGTGGTCAATGCCGGCGCCTGCTATCAGCTGGCGGAGGCCCTGCACGAGGAGATCCGCCAGATTACCGACCAGCCGGTGCGCTACGTGATCCTCGAGAACGGCCAGGGTCATGCCGCACTGGGCTCCAACTACTGGAAGGAACAGGGCGTGCCGGTCATCGCCCATGCAGACGCGGCGGCGGAAATCGAGGAAGGCGCCCACGCCCTGCTGACCAGCATGCAGCGTTACAACCGGGACAAGGCGGAAGGCACCGAAGTGGTGCTGCCCGATATCACCTTCGAGGAAGAATACGTGATCGAGCTGGGCGGCATGCGGATCGAAGCCCTGTACCTCGGACCCGGCCACAGCCCCGGCGATATCCAGGTATGGCTACCGCAGCAAAAACTGGTGATCTCCGGCGACATGGCGTTCCACCAGCGCATGCTGCCGATTTTCGATAACACGGACACCAGGGCCTGGCTGGAGACCTATGACCGCTTTTTGGCCCTGGAGCCGGAGGTCGTGATCCCGGGCCACGGCGTGCCGACAGACATGGATGAAGTGACCAAATACACCCGGGACTACCTGATTTTCCTTCGCGCCGAGGTGCAGAAACTGCTGGACGAGGGCGGCACCCTGGCCGACGCCTACGAGATCGACCAGTCAGCCTATTCGGATCTCGATACCTACGACGAACTGGCCGCCCGGAATGCGGGCATGGTCTTCGAGGCCATGGAGTTCGAGTAGGGCTGTCTCACGAGCCGTCCGAGGGGCAAAAGCGAGAGTCGGCGTTCCTGAGGGGATAAAAAAAGCGGCGGCGTTTGAAACGCCGCCGCCTTTGTTTTGACGGGTCGCGGTGAGTTACGGAAGCTTACTTCCTTGCTGCACTCCGCGATCCCGCACGGCAGACGCGACCGCCTTAGCGGCTCGCGACCACGCCTCCGGACTGTGAGCCATCCACGTCGAATCGGTCGAGGGTCATCACCTTGGTCCAGGCGCCAACGAAGTCCTGCACGAACTTCTTCTGGCCGTCGCTGGAAGCGTAGACTTCAGCGACAGCCCGCAGCTCGGCGTGCGACCCGAAGATCAGATCGACCGGCGTCCCCGTCCACTTGAGTTCGCCAGTTGCCCGATCACGCCCCTCATAGATGCCTTGAGCCTTCTCCGACTTGGACCACACGGTCCCGTTGTCGAGCAGGTTAACGAAGAAATCGTTGCTCAGGGTTCCGGGGCGATCGGTGAAGACACCGTGATCGGAATCGCCCGAGTTGGCATCCAGAGCTCGCATACCCCCGACCAGGACGGTCATTTCCGGGACCGTCAGGGTCAGCAGGTTGGCCTTGTCCACCATCATGTCAGTGGGAGCCCGGTAACTGCGAGTGCTGAAGTAATTGCGGAACGCATCAGCCGTCGGCTCCAGAACCGCAAAGGACTCCACGTCGGTCTGAGCCTGCGTCGCGTCCGCACGGCCCGGCGTGAACGGCACCTGGACGCGGTAGCCGGCCTTCTTGGCGGCGTCCTCGATGGCAACCGCGCCGCCGAGAACGATCAGGTCGGCCAGCGACACCTGCTTCCCTGCCGATGCGGACTCGTTGAAGTCCTTCTGGATACCCTCCAGCGTCTTCAGAACCTTGGCCAGTTCCTCGGGATCATTGGCCGGCCAGTCCTTCTGGGGCGCAAGACGGACGCGCGCGCCGTTGGCGCCGCCGCGCATGTCAGAGCCACGGAATGTTGACGCCGAGGCCCAGGCCGCCCTGACCAGTTCGGAGGTGGTCAGACCGGAATCAAGGATGTCCTGTTTCAGCTTACCGATATCCTGTTCGCCGATCAGCGTGTAATCGACGGCGGGGATCGGGTCCTGCCACATCAGCACCTCGGCCGGCACTTCCGTACCGATGTAGCGGGCACGCGGACCCATGTCTCGGTGCGTCAGCTTGAACCAGGCCTTGGCGAAAGCAAGCTCGAACTCTTCCGGATTTTCCAGGAATCGCTTCGAAATCTCGCGGTAGGCCGGATCCTCCTTCAGCGACAGGTCGGTGGTCAGCATGACCGGCGGATTACGCTTCCCTTCCACGTGGGCATCCGGCACAAGATTGGCCGCCGCATCGTCGGCGGGAATCCACTGGACGGCGCCACCGGGGCTCCGGGTCTGGACCCATTCGAAGTTAAACAGATTCTGCAGATAGTTCATGCTCCACTGGGTCGGAGTCACGGTCCAGGCGCCTTCCAGCCCGCTGGTCACGGTGTCTTCGGCATTGCCCTTCCCGCACTTGTTCTTCCAGCCCAATCCCTGCTCCTCGATACCGGCTGCAGCCGGCTCGGGACCGACGCACTCGTCGGGCTTGTGAGCGCCGTGAACTTTACCGAAAGTGTGCCCACCGGCAATCAGGGCCACGGTCTCCTCGTCGTTCATCGCCATGCGGCCGAACGTCTCGCGGATATCCTTGGCTGCAGCGACGGGATCCGGGTTGCCGTTCGGCCCTTCCGGATTGACGTAAATCAGGCCCATCTGCACCGCGGCCAGAGGATTCTCGAGCTGCCGGTCGCCCTCGTAGCGCTCGTCGGCAAGCATCTGGGTCTCGGGGCCCCAGTAAACCAGGTCGGGCTCCCAGTCATCCTCACGGCCACCGGCGAAGCCAAACGTCTTGAAGCCCATGGACTCCAGCGACACGTTGCCGGTCAGCACCATCAGGTCCGCCCAGGAAAGCTTGCTCCCGTATTTCTGCTTGACGGGCCACAGAAGCCGTCGGGCCTTGTCCAGGTTGGCATTGTCCGGCCAGCTGTTGAGCGGATCGAAACGCTGCTGTCCGCCACCGGCGCCGCCTCGGCCGTCAGCAACGCGGTAGGTGCCCGCGCTGTGCCAGGCCATGCGGATAAACAGCGGACCATAGTTGCCCCAGTCCGCCGGCCACCAGTCCTGCGAGTCGGTCAGTACCTGCTCGATATCCTTCTTGACCTGCTCCAGGTCAAGCGTGGCGAACGCTTCGGCGTAGTTAAAGTCCTTCCCCATCGGGTTGGACTCCGGGCTGTGCTGACGAAGAGGACTGAGGTCCAGCTGCTCCGGCCACCAGAACTGGTTGTCCTTCGCCATGCCCTCGGCAAAAGAAGGGCTGACTGCCATGACCGGCAGCAAGGCCACCGCTGCAGCAGCAACTAATTTAGTCATGTACTTACGCATCGAATTTTTCCTCCCGGAGGGAATTTCCATCCAATTAGAACCGATAGACGCCATTCGTGGGATGAATTGTTTCTATGGCGACGATTGAAAATTTCTATTGCGCATCCAGTTGTGCGCACGGCCCTGGCGGTTCCCGCCACTCAGTTCGGGTCATCCGCCGGGTTTCGCCGACGGCGAATCGGGAACACAGTCCTGGTGGGAACTCGCTGTCGTCGTTGGCAACTCATTATTTTACTACAACACACGACCGACATACCCTGCTCACCGAACTTCTCTGGCCGGTCTTCGGGACCACCAGCCGGCAACGGTAAAGTTCCTGTCGGTCATTTTTGCCCAGGGGCGGTGGTGACTTGCATCCCGACAGGACTGTTCACACGGCAGGCCCAGGGAAAGCGACGGAAGTACGGTCATAATAGCCCAGGCATCGCGGAGCCCGGTTCCCGACGGTGCCTGGCATGGATTACGTTATAAAGTTGCGACCGACAACAGCGCCAGTTTTGTGCCCCATGAGGCGAGCCGCAACATAATCGTCGCGCTCATCAGGCTGAGGCAGAGTCACAATAAAAACGGTCTCGAAACGCACCCTCTCAACCACGGATGGCCTGCAGCTTGCCTACTGGCTGCGGCCGGCCGATTCGCCGGGGGACCGATTCCTGCTCCTCATTCATGGCGCCGCCAGCAATCACACGCGCTGGTCGGAGTTTGTCGAGCACACGGGACTTACCCGGATCTGGAACGTGCTCCTCCCGGACATGCGGGGAAACGGTGCCTCCATGACCCGGGCGAAACTGAATATGCAGACCTGGTGCGCCGACCTGGCGGACGTGCTCGACGCCGAGGCCGCCTCCGGCGCCGTGGTTGTCGGCCACAGTCTCGGCGCCCAGATTGCTGTTCATCTGGCACACCGGTTCCCCGGCAAAGTAGCCGGACTGGTGCTTATCGATCCGGTCTTCCAGGCTGCGCTCAAGGGACGACAGCGCATCGTACGTCGATATCGGTGGTTCCTCCGCAGCCTGGCTGCCGTCATTCGTGTGCTGAACGCCCTAGGATTGCGCAGGCGCCACATCCAGGATCGAGACCTGCGCGAGCTGGACGCGGAAACGCGCCGGGCCATCGCCGGGGCCGAATCATTCGAGGCGATTTCGAAGCGCTACGGGGCACTCGGCCCGATCCTGCGCCACATGCCGGTGGGCAACTATCTGCGGCAGGCGCTGGCCACGGTCAGCCCTCTCCCCGATCCCGCCGGCATCACCGTCCCGGTGCAGGTTTTGCTGTCCGGCGGCACGACGCTGGCCGACTTTGACGTCAACCGATCGGAGGCGGCGCGTTTTCCCAAGTGCGAGGTCGTCAGGCTGGAAGCGAATCACTGGCCGCTCACCGAGACCCCCGACGCGGTGCGTGAAGCGATCGAGGAATGGATCGAGCGGACGTTCAGCCCCGCGTCCCCCGTTTAATCGTCATACGTTCGGGCGGCACACCGGATTCCGCTGGAAAACGGAAAAAAACATCAACATAATTCCTCGGCATGAAAACCCGACCGCCCCTGGTTCGTTCCGTGCTGCACACGACGGACTTCTCGGATGCGAGCGCCCGAGCCTTCGCCCACGCGCTTGCCATTTCCGTGCTCCGACAGAGCAAGTTGACGATTTTGCATGTCGGCAAAAGGATAGGAGGCGATGTGGACTGGGACGATTTTCCCCAGGTCCGCAGGACGCTGGAACGGTGGAAGCTCCTCGAGCCGGGCAGCCCGACATCGGCGGTCCTGGACGAACTGAACGTGAAAGTCTCCAAACGGGCGCAGCGGGGCTTCAATCCGATCCGCGCTACCCGGAAGTTCCTCGAGGACAATCCGCACGATCTCGTCGTGCTCGCCACGGAAGGATCCGGCAATCGCCCCGACTGGCTGCATCGCTCCGATGCCGAGGCCATCGCAAGAGGCTCGGGCGCCATGACCCTGTTCGTACCGGGGGGCGCGGCCCGCGGTATTGTGTCCCTCGAGAACGGGGACCTGGATCTGAAAAATATCCTCGTGCCCGTTGACGGCAATCTCGACGGCGCCGCAGCAATAGAGTTCGCGCGCCGGACGGCCGAGATCATTGGCGACGGCGATGTGGTCATCACGGTCTTTCACGTGGGCCTACAGATGCCGCCGTTACCGGCATTGCCGGAGGGCGAAGGCTGGACCTGGCAGACGTCACTGGGCCAGGGTGAACCCGTGGAGTCCATCCTGGCAGAGGCGGAAAAGCTCCAGGCCAACCTGATCGTCATGACGACCAACGGCCGGGACACGCTCGGCGAAGCAGTCCTCGGCAGCACCACCGAGCGCGTGCTGAGGCGGGCCGGCTGCCCGGTGCTGGCAGTCCCCGGGGGCAGGTAGGCGAGGAGCCGATGGCTCGTCGATCCTGACGAAAGTCCGCGGACCCTCAGAATTTCTGGGGCCGCAGAACTTCGACACCCTCGAGATAAATAATGCCGGAGTAATTACCGAAGAACCGCTCGGCCACCTGGTCGGCGATGCGGGTCGCCTTGGACCGGTCAGCGGTGATCACCTCGATTTTGACGTTACTGAACTCGTCGATCACCGCCGCAGGGCCGGAGGACCGTACTCCCCGACTGCCTTTCCCACCGGCAGCGACGACGGTGTAGCCGCTTGCGCCGGCCGCTTCGATCAGTCCGGTCACCTGGCCGAGAATGAGCTTCTCGGTGATGATGACGATTTTTGTCGCGCTGGACGTCATTAGCCTCTACCTCACACGCCTTCTGTATTGCACGCGTTGTCGCCCGCCCGCGGGTCCGGTCATCAGAACGGCCCGCCCCTGTCGTCTCAGAAACCGAAAACTGCCTCGCCCAACGCAATGTAGAGCGGAATGCCCACCGCGATGGCCACCGGCGTACCGACGCTGGTGGAGGCGCCGATATAGGCCGACGGGTTGGCCGACGGAATGGCGGCGCGGAGCGTCGGCGGCCCTGAGATGTCCGAGTTCGAACTCGCGATGACCGCAAGGAGTATCACGCCGCCCGGGCTGAAACCGGTGAGCAGATGGGCCAAGTAACCCAGTCCGAACGCGATCAGACCGTGAACCAGGGGCGCGGTGGTGGCGTAGAACGCATACCAGTGCGCGACCCGGCGCAGCTCGCTTAGTCGGGTCCATGCCTCCATGCCCATGGTCAGCAGAAGGATCGACAACAGGCCGCGGAATAGCGGATCGTAAAATCCCTCGTAAACGATCTCCGGACGGCTGAACAGCCCCAGGGCCAGCCCAAGCAGGAGCGCCGACAGCGCGGAACCACGCAGACTGTCCGACACGATGGCGCCGATACTCACCCGACTTCGCTTGCCGTCCTTCTGCTTTGCCAGATAAATGTTGGCGAGGATGATGGCCAGGACAAGGGCCGGGATGTCCATCAGCGGATACAGCGCCGGGACCCAAGCCTCGTACGAAACGGCCTGCTCCTCGAGCATGACCAGGGCGGCGGCCAGCGTGGACGCGCTGACGGCGCCGAAGAGTCCTGCGGTCGCGACGCCGTCCTCGAACCGCACCCCCGGCAGCAAAGCCAGGGTGAAGCGACCCGCGAACACGATCCCGCAGCCAATGACCACGGCTAAAAACCCCGGCAGCAGCATATCGCCGAGATTGGCCTCGCGGATCTCCATCCCCCCTTCGAGTCCAATCCGCATCAGCAGCATGAAAACGCAGAACTTGTATATGGCGTCCGGGATCTGGAGCTTGCTGCCCGACGCCGCGAGCACCATGCCGCCCAGGAGGAATGCGAGGGACGGCGACTGGAATTGGGCGATGAGGCGACTCATAAAATCAGCAAGGAAATCCATTGGGCCACTCCGCATGTTCGGTGGGCGCACATGTTGCGGGCAGTTTTTTCTTTCGTAAAATAGATTGATCTGCATATTCCGTTCTGTTTATGAGAACTTTGAATCTCAGACGCCTGAACTTCCGACACCTGCAGTATTTCTGGGTGGTCGCGAAGGAAGAGCACCTGACCCGTGCCGCCGAACAGCTCCACGTCGCCCAGTCTGCGATCTCTTCACAGATACGCGCTCTGGAGCAGGAACTTGGCCACGAACTCTTCCTGCGCCAGGGCCGCACCCTGCGGCTCACGGAAGTCGGCCGTATCGTGTTGGACTATGCGGAGAGCATTTTCAATCTCGGCGCCGAGCTACTGGAAACAGTGCAGGGAGGCGACGAACTTCACCGGCCGGAACTCCGAATCGGCTCGGTGGCAACCCTGTCCCGTAATTTCCAGGAGAACCTCCTCAAGCCTGTTATGGGCGACGCGGACCTGAGACTGGTCCTCCAGTCGGCAAGCCTGGAAGAGCTACTCGAACGATTGCGGGTCCACAGGCTGGACCTGGTGCTCTCCAACCGCCCCGTGACGGAGGGCGGGCAACTGCCTCTCCGATGCCGGCGGATCGCCCGTCAGACGGTTTGTCTTGTGGGGCCGCCGGACAGTGCAGGCAGAAGTTTTCGCTTCCCGGACGATCTTGCCGGTACCATCCTGCTGGTGCCTGGCCGGAGCAGCGAGATTCGCAGCCAGTTCGAGCTGCTCTGCGAGGAACTCGCGATCGAACCGAACGTTGCGGCCGAAGTTGACGACATGGCTATGCTGCGTCTGCTGGCCCGCGATTCCGGAAGCGTGGCGCTGGTGCCGGAAGTCGTGGTGCAGGACGAGCTGGAGGCCGGGATACTGCGCAAGTACTGCGAGGTGCCCGACCTGTATGAGCACTTCTACGCCATCACGGCCCGGCGGCATTTTCAGCCGCCGGCACTGAAAGCGATCCTCGCCAATCTCTGAGGGGCTCGAATTGGCGGCGGCGACCCGGACAGTGGGAAGCCTGATCATCCTCGCGAAGGGCAGGATTGCCGCCCGGCCAGGATCCTGACTATATTCTTTGTAAGACGTCGTGGCCTTGTCGTCAGCCGGGCGAGTATCGGCGCCAGCCACCGCGAGCGGCGAACAGCCGGGAGAACAGCATTGTCGAGGAGAAAATCAATGAAAACAGTCTATGTATTTCTCACAGCGGCCATCATGTTCTTTAGCTCGGTGGCCTGGAGCAGCGAGGCTTTTCGTTGTGGTGGCCATATTATTTCCGACGGTGACAAGAAGGTGAAAGTGCTGGAGCACTGCGGGCAACCCACGGAAAAAGAAGGCAATAAATGGATCTATGACCGGGGGCAGGAGCAGTTCCTGGTCGTCGTTCATTTCGACGACGATGTGGTCTCCCTCATCGAGGAAGTGCCCCGCGATTGAACGGGTGCGGTCGCCGATGAGCTAACGGGACGACCCGCGGGATCCCACCAGCCTGAGGGTATGCACGGCGATCATGCGCTCCTCGTCCGTGGGGATGACCCACACCGCGGGCGTGGTGTCCCCCTCTGAAATCTTCAGCGACCCGCTTTCATTGGCCTTCTTGTCGATCTCGATACCCAGCCAGGCGGCGTCGGCACAGACCCGCGCCCGGAGCACCGGGTCGTTCTCGCCCACGCCGGCAGTGAAAACGAGCGCGTCGATCCCGCCCAGGGACGCGGTGAGCGCGCCCAGCTCCTGACCGATGCGGTAGACGAAGTAGTCGATCGCTTCGCTCGCGCGCGGGTCGTCGCTTGCGTGCAGGGCCCGCATGTCGTTGCTCACCCCCGAGAGGCCCAGCAGACCGGAACGCTTGTACAACAGATCCTCCAGGGCGCCCACCCCCAGGCCGTCCCGGCGCATCAGATACAACAGCACCCCGGGGTCGAGGCTCCCGCAGCGTGTGCCCATGGGCAGCCCGTCCAGGGACGAGAAACCCATGGTGGTGTCCACGCTCCTGCCCTCCCGGATGGCGCACATGCTCGAGCCGCTGCCGAGATGGGCCACCACCACCCTCCCGCCAGCCTGCTTCGGGGCGAGCTGCTGCAGGCGGCTGACGATGTACTCGTAGGAGATGCCGTGAAATCCGTAACGGCGGACCCCCTGCTCGAATAGGTCGAAAGGCAACCCCATGCGCTCGCTCACCGCCGGGCGGCCGCAATGGAAAGCAGTATCGAAACAGGCCACCTGGGGCAAATCCGGATCGCGGCTGATCACCGCCCGGATCGCCGCCAGGTTGTTGGGCTGGTGCAGCGGCACCAGGGGGATGAGGCGATTGAGCTCCCCCAGCACATCCTCATCGATCAGCACCGGCTGCCCGTAGCGCTCGCCCCCGTGCGCCACCCGATGACCCACGGCCATCAGCGTCCTTTCCCCCATGAAATCGTCCAGCCAGCGCGCGATCTGCTGAAACGCCAGATTGTGGCCCTCGCCACCGCCCACCGCTTCCCAGTAGCTCTCGGAGAGAAGCTCGCCGCCATCATCCCTGACCACGAACCGGGGCGCGGTACCGATTCCCTCCACCTGTCCCCTGGCCAGCAGGTCAGGCTCGTCCCCATCGCTCCCGTAAACCGCGAACTTGACGCTGGAGGAGCCCGCGTTGAGGGTCAGGATGGCCTCGGTCACGGCCTGAATCCAGAGACCGCGTCCTGGCGCAGCGCATGCGCGTGCAGCACTGCAATAGCCGCCGACGCCCGACGCGTTCGCACGTTGTCCGCCCGGGAGGTCAGGATGATGGGCACCCGGGCGCCCAGCACGATACCCGCCGCATCCGCGCGGGCCAGGAACGTGAGTTGTTTTGCCAGGATGTTCCCGGCCTCCAGGTCCGGTGCCACCAGCACATCCGCCTGACCGGCCACCGGGGAGTCGATGCCCTTGGTGCGGGCGGCTTCGGGGCTGATGGCGTTGTCCATGGCCAGGGGACCGTCCAGCAGCCCGCCCTTGATCTGGCCCCGGTCGGCCATCTTGCACAGGGCTGCCGCGTCCAGCGTCGACGGTATATGGGGGTTGACCGTCTCCACCGCCGAGAGGATGGCGAGACGCGGCTGCTCCACGCCGAGCGTGTGGGCCAGATCGATAGCGTTCTGGCAGATGTCCGCCTTCGCCGCCAGATCCGGCGCAATGTTGACCGCCGCATCGGTGACCAGCAACAGCCTGGGATAGGTTGGCACGTCCATGGCGAATATGTGGCTGATGCGCCGCTCCGTGCGGATGCCGGTGTCGCGCGCCACCACCGCGCCCAGCACCTCGTCGGTGTGCAGGCTGCCCTTCATCAGGACTTCGGTCTCGCCCTCGTGCACCAATGCCACCGCCCTGGCCGCCGCCGCGTGGCTGTGGGCTACGTCAACAATCCGGTAGGGCGAAAGATCCAGACCCGCCTCCTCGGCCACCGTCCGGATGCGCGTCTCCGGCCCCACCAGCACCGGCGTGATCATGCCGGCCTGCGCCGATTCGACGGCTCCCGCCAGGGAAACGGAATCGCACGGATGTATCACGGCCGCGGGGATCGGCTCCAGCCCCTGCACCGCTGCCAGCAGCGCCGCGTAGCTGTCGTGGTGACGCACCGAGACCTCCGGCAGTTCCGACTTGGGCACCGAGATCTTCTCGCTCGGCGCGGTGACCTCCGCCACCCCGCTCATCACCGTCTCGCCCCGCTGGTTGACCACGTCGCAGTCGAACACCACCCGGTTTTCGTTCCCTTTCTCCCGCACCCTGATGCGGGCCGTCACTCTGTCGTCGAGTGCGATCGGGCGGTGAAACTGCACGTCCTGTTTTCGGTAGACGGTGCCCGGCCCCGGCAGCAGGTTGCCCAGCAGGCTGGAAATCAGCCCGCTGCTCCACAGGCTGTGGCCGGTGATCGTGCCGAT